>Ga0208670_100076_pt1 | contig 37035 bp, 47 predicted proteins | sample 24BtaG_FD_184098 | JGI IMG/M metagenome (GOLD analysis project Ga0208670, IMG submission 184098) | Marine viral communities from Cariaco Basin, Caribbean Sea - 24B_WHOI_OMZ_CsCl (SPAdes) (version 2) | ecosystem: Environmental > Aquatic > Marine > Oceanic | place: Caribbean Sea: Cariaco Basin...
AAGAAACAGGAAGAGGTGTAACCGTGTCTAAAGAAAAATTTGAACGTAGTAAACCGCACGTTAACGTCGGCACCATCGGTCACGTTGACCATGGTAAGACCACTCTGACCGCTGCTCTGACTCGTGTATGTCACGAAGTTTGGGGTACAGGTTCTGCCAGTGCGTTCGACCAGATCGATAACGCACCGGAAGAGCGTGCACGTGGTATAACCATCGCCACTTCACACGTTGAGTACGATTCCCCAAGCCGTCACTACGCACACGTAGACTGCCCGGGCCACGCTGACTATGTTAAAAACATGATCACTGGTGCGGCTCAGATGGATGGCGCGATCCTGGTTTGTTCCGCAGCTGACGGCCCTATGCCGCAGACTCGTGAGCACATCCTGCTGTCTCGTCAGGTTGGCGTTCCTTACATCGTTGTGTTCCTGAACAAAGCGGACATGGTAGACGATGAAGAGCTGCTTGAGCTGGTTGAGATGGAAGTTCGTGACCTGCTGAGCATGTACGACTTCCCGGGCGACGACACTCCGATCGTTACCGGTTCGGCATTGATGGCTCTGGAAGGCAAAGACGACAACGAAATGGGTACTACCGCTGTTAAGAAGCTGGTAGAAGCTCTGGATGCGTACATCCCGGATCCTGAGCGTGCTGTTGATCAGCCGTTCCTGATGCCGATCGAGGACGTATTCTCTATCTCTGGCCGTGGTACTGTTGTAACCGGTCGTGTAGAGCGCGGTATCATCAAGGTTGGTGAAGAAGTTGAAATCGTTGGTATCAAAGATACTGTGAAGACAACTTGTACTGGCGTTGAGATGTTCCGTAAGCTGCTGGACGAAGGTCGTGCTGGTGAGAACGTAGGTGTTCTGCTGCGTGGTACCAAGCGTGACGACGTTGAGCGTGGTCAGGTTCTGTGCGTACCGGGTTCTATCAACCCGCACACCAAGTTTGAGTGTGAAGTGTACGTATTGTCCAAAGAAGAAGGTGGTCGTCATACTCCGTTCTTCAAGGGCTACCGTCCTCAGTTCTACTTCCGGACCACTGACGTGACCGGTTCTTGCGAACTGCCGGAAGGTGTTGAGATGGTAATGCCGGGTGACAACGTTCAGATGGTTGTTACTCTGATCGCTCCGATCGCCATGGAAGATGGTCTGCGCTTCGCGATTCGTGAAGGCGGCCGTACCGTTGGTGCCGGTGTTGTTGCCAAGATCATCGAGTAATAGGCTCGGTTGATCAGGAAAAAGGGGCTGAAAATTCTCAGCCCCTTTTTCTGTTTAGGTCGCAAAGCTATCCCAACCGTGTCAATTGCTTCGGCAGTTGACACGGTTGGGTATTATGCATACAATGCGGCTCCTTTTTTTGAAGGTCGGCTAACTAGTAGCTGCTACGAGTGGAGTTTGGTGCATCATGCAAAGCCAAAAAATTCGAATCCGGTTGAAGGCGTTTGATTATCGCCTGATCGACCAGTCCACGCAGGAGATCGTCGATACCGCTAAGCGGACCGGCGCTCAGGTGCGTGGTCCAATCCCTCTGCCGACGCGGAAGGAAAAGTACACGGTATTGATCTCTCCGCACGTCAACAAAGACGCGCGTGATCAGTATGAAATTCGTACGCACAAGCGTCTGCTCGACATCGTTGAGCCGACGGAAAAGACAGTGGATGCTCTGATGAAACTGGACCTGGCAGCAGGTGTAGACGTTCAGATCAGCCTCGGCTAATACCGCCCGGTATTAGTCTGTGTAACTGTCATAGGCCATAGAGGGTGCGAGCCCCGTACACTTAAGAGGTGAAACATGGCAATTGGTGTTGTCGGTCGTAAGGCCGGTATGACCCGTATTTTTACGGACGAAGGACAGGCCCTGCCTGTCACGGTAATTGAGGTTGAGCCCAACCGCATTACCCAACTCAAAACTCTCGAAAGCGACGGCTACCGTGCAGTACAGGTAACCGTGGGTTCTCGTCGTTCCTCCCGTGTAAACAAGGCGGCTGCTGGTCACTTCGCGAAAGCGGGTGTCGAAGCTGGTCGTGGCGTGTGGGAATTCCGTCTGGCTGACGGCGAAGGCGAAGAACTGGCTGCGGGTGGCGAGCTCACTGTCTCTGTATTCGAAGACGGTCAGGTGGTTGATGCCATCGGTCAGTCCAAGGGTAAGGGTTTCCAGGGCGGCGTAAAGCGCTGGAACTTCTCTATGCAGGACGCTACTCACGGTAACTCTCTGTCCCACCGTGCTCCGGGTTCCATTGGTCAGAACCAGACTCCGGGCAAGGTATTCAAGGGCAAGAAAATGGCCGGTCAGCTGGGTAATGCGCAGGTTACTGTGCAAAACCTGAAGATTGTCCGTGTCGATGCCGAGCGCAACCTGCTGCTGGTAAGTGGTGCCGTACCTGGCGCAACTGGCGGCGATGTTGTCATCAAGCCTGCAGTTAAAGCCTGAGGAGCGGTGCGATGGAATTAACAATTACTGGTAGCGGCAAGGGAATCTCTGTTTCCGACGCTGCATTTGCCAAAGATTTTAATGAGGCTCTGGTTCACCAGGTGGTAACTGCCTACATGGCAGCTGGCCGTCAGGGTACCAAGGCTCAGAAAACACGTTCCGAAGTTAGTGGCGGCGGCAAGAAGCCGTGGCGCCAGAAGGGTACCGGCCGTGCACGTGCCGGCACCATCCGTAGCCCGATCTGGCGCTCCGGTGGTGTAACCTTCGCTGCCAAGCCTCGCGACTTCGAGCAGAAGGTTAACCGCAAGATGTACCGTGCGGCTATGTGTTCCATTCTCTCCGAGCTGGTTCGTCAGGAGCGTCTGGTTGTGGTTGACGACATCAATGTCGACTCCCCCAAGACCAAGGCCTTTACTGCCAAGCTGAAGGACCTGGGCGTTTCCAATGCCCTGATCCTGTCCGAGAACGTTGAGCAGAACCTGCACCTGGCTTCCCGCAACATTCCCCACGTGGATGTTCGCGACGTAGCGGGTCTGGATCCGGTCAGCCTGGTTGCCTTCGAGAAAGTCGTGGTGACTGTTCCCGCTCTGAAGAAGATCGAGGAGATGCTGGGATGAATCAGGAACGTATTTATAAGGTCCTGCTTGGGCCGCACGTATCAGAAAAAGCGTCTCTGGCGGCAGAGCGTGGTCAGGTGGTGTTTCGTGTAGCCCCTGATGCAACCAAGCCGGAGATCAAAAAAGCCGTTGAGCAGCTGTTCAACGTCACCGTCGAAGGTGTTCAGGTTCTGAACCGTAAGGGTAAGCTCAAGCGCACTATCCGCGGGTTCGGCAAGCGTAATGACATTCGTAAGGCTTACGTCAAGCTGGCAGAAGGTCAGGACATCGATTTTCTGGATGTGGAATAAGGTAAAGGGGTCGTAATATGCCGATCGTCAAAACCAAGCCAACATCTGCCGGACGCCGTCACGTTGTAAAACTTTACAACCCGGATCTGCACAAAGGACGTCCTTACGAGCCGTTGGTAGAAACTAAGAGTAAGTCTGGTGGCCGTAACAATGCTGGCCGCATTACTACTCGTCACATTGGTGGTGGTCATAAGCAACACTACCGTGTTATCGATTTCAAGCGGACCAAAGATGGTATCCCGGCGATCATTGAGCGCCTGGAATATGATCCTAACCGCTCTGCGCACATCGCACTGCTGAAGTACTCCGATGGCGAGCGTCGCTACATCATCGCTCCCAAGGGTATGAAAGCTGGCGATCCAGTGCGTTCCGGCGTCGACGCGCCGATCAAGGTGGGCTCCACTCTGCCGCTCCGGAACATTCCGGTCGGTTCTGTGATCCACTGCGTCGAACTGAAGCCTGGCAAAGGTGCCCAGCTGGCTCGCTCCGCGGGCGCATCCGTACAGCTGGTAGCTCGGGAAGGGGCGTATGCCACTATCCGCCTGCGTTCAGGTGAAATGCGTAAGGTGCTTGTAGATTGCCGTGCAACGCTGGGTGAAGTATCCAACAGCGAGCACAGCCTCAAGCAGCTTGGTAAAGCGGGTGCATCACGTTGGCGCGGTAAACGTCCAACAGTACGTGGTGTTGCTATGAACCCAGTTGACCACCCGCATGGTGGTGGTGAAGGGCGTACCTCTGGCGGACGTCACCCGGTTACTCCGTGGGGTGTTCCGACCAAAGGGCATAAGACTCGTAAGAACAAGCGTACTGACAAGATGATAGTACGTCGTCGTTCAGCCAAGTAAACGACTACATAGAGGTAATTGCTGTGCCACGTTCTTTAAAGAAAGGTCCTTTTATAGACCTGCATCTGTTGAAGAAGGTCGAGGCAGCTCTGGAAGGAAATGACAAGCGGCCCATTAAAACCTGGTCCCGCCGGTCAACAGTTTTTCCGGAGATGGTAGGCCTGACCATTGCAGTCCACAACGGCAAGCAGCACGTGCCGGTTTATGTCACCGAAGATATGGTCGGTCATAAACTGGGTGAGTTCGCGGCAACGCGTACTTATCGTGGCCATGCGGCCGACAAGAAAGCTAAACGCTGATTGTGAGGTAATAGAAATGGAAGTAGCAGCCAAGTATAAGGGCGCTCGCCTCTCAGCTCAGAAAGCACGTCTTGTCGCCGACCAGGTACGCGGCAAGGCTGTTGAGGACGCCCTGAACATTCTGACTTTCAGCCCGAAGAAGGCAGCGGTAGTAATCAAGAAGGCTCTTGAGTCTGCCATTGCCAACGCTGAGCATAACGAAGGTCTGGACGTAGATGATCTGAGGGTTTCCACCGTTATGGTGGATGAGGGCCCAACGCTCAAGCGAATCAAAGCTCGAGCCAAGGGGCGCGCTGATCGTATTTTCAAGCGCACCTGTCATATCACCGTCAAGGTCGCCGACAAGTAGGAGATGCTCAGATGGGTCATAAAGTAAATCCAACCGGCATTCGCCTGGGTGTGATCAAAGAGCACAACTCAGTGTGGTATGCCGACAAGAAGGACTACGCGAAGAATCTGCTGAATGATATTCAGGTTCGCGAGTTCCTCGACAAGCGTCTGGTTAAGGCGTCTGTCAGCAAGATCGTGATCGAGCGCCCTGCTCAGAACGCCCGGATCACGATCCATACCGCCCGCCCCGGTATTGTTATCGGTAAGAAGGGTGAAGATGTTGATCGTCTGCGTCGTGAAGTTAGCGGCATGATGGGTGTGCCCGTGCACATCAACATCGAAGAAGTCCGCAAACCGGACCTGGATGCCCGCCTGGTAGCGCAAAACGTTGCCGGCCAGCTGGAGCGTCGTGTGATGTTCCGTCGCGCTATGAAGCGTGCGGTACAGAATGCCATGCGCCAGGGTGCCAAGGGTATCAAGATTCAGGTTGGTGGTCGTCTTGGGGGTGCTGAGATCGCACGTTCCGAGTGGTATCGCGAAGGTCGTGTACCTCTGCACACACTGCGTGCAGATATTGATTATGCAACCTACGAAGCGAAGACCACTTACGGCATTATCGGCGTAAAGGTATGGATCTTCAAAGGTGAGATTCTTGGTGGTATGGAGCAGGTCCGTGCTGACAAGAAAGCCTCTGGGAAGAAAGGTTCTAAGTAAAGGGGCACTCTTATGCTGCAACCAAAACGCACCAAATTCCGCAAGGTAATGAAAGGCCGTAACACCGGTCTTGCTCACCGCGCCAATAAGGTGAGCTTCGGTGAATACGGATTGAAGGCGACTAGCCGTGGGCGTATAACTGCGCGCCAGATTGAGGCAGCGCGTCGTACCATGACTCGCCGCATCAAGCGGGGCGGTAAGATCTGGATCCGGGTATTCCCGGACAAGCCGATCACCGGTAAGCCGCTTGAAGTACGTATGGGTAAAGGTAAAGGTTCTGTCGAGTATTGGGTGGCTGAGATTCAGCCAGGCCGTATGCTTTACGAGATGGAAGGCGTAGCGGAAGAAATCGCCCGCGAAGCTTTCACTCTGGCTGCCGCCAAACTGCCGGTACAGACCACCTTTGTTAAGAGGACGGTGATGTGATGAAAGCAACAGAGCTGCGTGAAAAGTCAGTCGAGGAGCTGAACAAAGAGCTGATCGACCTCCTGAAGGAGCAGTTCAACCTGCGCATGCGCAAGGCGACAGGTCAGCTGAATCAGTCTCACCTTCTCGGCAAGGTGAAGCGCGATATCGCTCGCGTGAAAACAGTATTGAATGAAAAGGCAGGACAGTGACATGACCGAAGCTACCCAAACTGCCAGAACTCTGAGCGGCAAGGTCGTGAGCAACAAGATGGACAAGTCCATCGTGGTCCTGGTTGAGCGTCAGGTGAAACACCCTCTGTACGGTAAGTACATGAAGCGTTCAACCAAGATCCATGCACACGATGAAAGCAATCAGTGCAACATTGGTGACACCGTTACCATCCAGGAAACCCGTCCGGTCTCCAAGACCAAGACCTGGGCCCTGGTGGAAGTCACCGAACGCGCTGCCAAGGTGTAATTCGCCCGGAGAACAACCATGATTCAGACTCAAACAATGCTTGAAGTCGCGGATAACAGTGGTGCACGTCAGGTTATGTGCATCAAGGTCCTGGGCGGATCTCACCGGCGTTATGCAACCGTTGGGGATATCATCAAGGTAACCGTTAAGGAAGCCATCCCCCGCGGCAAGGTGAAAAAAGGCCAGGTCCTGAAGGCTGTTGTAGTACGTACCCGTAAGGGTGTGCGTCGTCCGGACGGTTCTCTGATCCGTTTTGACGGTAACGCGGCGGTACTTCTGAACAATCAGGACGCTCCCATTGGTACCCGTATCTTCGGACCGGTTACCCGTGAACTGCGTAACGAGAAGTTCATGAAGATTATCTCACTGGCACCCGAAGTACTTTAAAGGACCAGAGGCCGGTTATGAAAAAGATCAAACGAGATGACGAAGTAATCGTCACCACGGGGAAAGACAAAGGCAAACGTGGTAAAGTCCTGAAGGTTCAGGACGACGGTCGCGTGATTGTTTCTGGCATCAACATGATGAAGAAGCACACAAAACCGAACCCGATGCTCGGCACCCCGGGTGGTATCGTCGAGAAAGAAGCGCCTATCCAGGCTTCCAACGTGGCTATTTTTAATCCGCAGACCGGCAAAGCCGATCGTGTTGGCTTCCAGATCAAGGAAGACGGCAGCAAAGTGCGGATCTTCAAGTCCACGAACGAAGCTGTCGATAACCAGTAAGCGGTGGTGGTTACGATGCTTAACATGAAAGAGCAGTACACTAAGGAAGTGGTACCCGCCCTGCAGAAAGAGTTCGGTTACAAGAACGTTATGCAGGTGCCGCGTATCGAGAAAATCACCCTGAACATGGGTGTTGGCGAAGCGGTTGGTGACAAAAAGCTGATTGAGAATGCCGTGGCGGATCTTGAGCGCCTGGCAGGTCAGAAAGCGGTTGTCACCAAGGCACGCAAATCCGTAGCGGGTTTCAAAATCCGTGAAGGTTGGCCGATTGGCTGTAAAGTGACCCTGCGCGGTGAGCGCATGTGGGATTTCTTTGATCGTCTGGTGCACATTGCGGTTCCCCGCATTCGTGACTTCCGCGGTCTGAACCCGAAATCCTTCGATGGTCGCGGTAACTACAGCATGGGTGTTCGTGAGCAGATCATCTTCCCTGAGATCGAGTACGACAAAGTCGACAAGATCCGCGGGCTGGATATCACCATCACCACCACTGCCGGTACCGACGACGAAGGTCGCGAACTGTTGAAAGCCTTTGGCTTTCCGTTCAAGAAATAAGGAACGAGTGACATGGCGAAGGTTTCAATGAAGAACCGCGAGCAAAAGCGCGAGCAACTGGTAGCGAAATATGCTGCTAAGCGCGCTGAGCTCAAGGCGATTATCAAAAACCCGAATACCAGCGACGATGACCGTTGGGATGCACAAATGAAGCTCCAGCAGCTTCCGCGTGATTCATCTCCTTCGCGTCTTCGGAATCGTTGCCAGGTGACTGGTCGTCCCCACGGCGTTCTGCGTAAGTTCGAGCTTTCACGGATTAAACTCCGTGAATACGGCATGCGCGGTGACGTTCCGGGCCTGACCAAGGCAAGCTGGTAAGATAGGCAACCTGACTTCGGTCAGGTGCCTGTTGGTAAGCGGTGCGGCACGCCGCTGCACAACTAAAAAGATCAGGAGCCTCATACTAATGAGTATGCAAGACACGCTTGCGGATATGTTTACCCGTATCCGTAATGCCCAGATGGCGTCAAAAGCTGACGTAACGATGCCATCTTCCAAAATGAAGGTCTCCGTAGCCCAGGTCCTGAAGGACGAAGGTTACGTTGAGGATTTCTCTGTTTCAGCTGACGCGAAGCCCGAGCTGACCATCACTCTGAAATACTTCGGTGGCAAGCCGGTTATTGAAGAGATCAGGCGGGTTAGCCGTCCGAGTCTGCGCCAGTACACAGGCGCCGGGAAACTGCCGAAAGTATCCGGTGGTCTGGGAGTCGCGATTGTCTCAACGTCCAAGGGCGTTATGACAGACCGCGCCGCACGAGCTGCAGGCGTGGGTGGCGAAGTCATCTGCACCGTATTCTAGGAGATACACATGTCCAGGGTTGCCAATAATCCTGTCGTGCTGCCTTCCGGTGTTGAGGTCAAGCTGAACGGACAGGAAATTAACGTGAAGGGCTCCAAGGGAGCGCTTCAATTCACCATTCACCAAGCGGTAGAAGTAAAGCAGGAAGAGGGTACTCTTCGCTTTGCTGCACGCGATGGTGCCAAACAGTCCCGCGCTCTTGCTGGTACTACTCGTGCGCTGGTTAACAACATGGTTGCCGGCGTATCCACAGGCTGGGAGCGCAAGCTGCAGCTGGCGGGCGTAGGTTACCGTGCGCAGGCGCAAGGTAAGAAGCTTAACCTGACCCTGGGTTTTTCCCATCCGGTCGAGTATGAGCTGCCCGAGGGTGTTACCGCTGAAACTCCGTCCAATACGGAAGTTGTGATTCGCGGTATCGACAAGCAACAGGTTGGCCAGGTCGCTGCTGAAATTCGCGCGTTCCGTCCGCCCGAGCCTTATAAGGGTAAGGGTGTTCGTTATGCGGATGAGCAGGTCAGACGCAAAGAAGCCAAGAAGAAATAAGGCGGGACTATGAGCGCGAATATCGAAAGACTGCGTCGCGCACGTAAAGTGCGCATGAAGATTCGTGAGCTGGGTACTGACCGTCTGTGCGTTCACCGCACTCCGCGTCATATGTACGCCCAGGTTACAACTGCAGATGGCAGCAAAGTGCTGGCCACTGCCTCCACGTTGGATAAGGAACTGCGCCAGGGTGCAACCGGTAACGTGGACGCTGCCAAGAAGGTCGGTCAGCTGATTGCTGAGCGTGCCAAGGCAGCAGGCATTGAGAAGGTCGCTTTTGACCGCTCAGGTTACCGTTATCACGGTCGCGTCCAGGCTCTGGCCGACGCAGCCCGTGAAGCTGGCTTGCAATTCTAAGAGGTGGAGAAGATGAGCGTTAACGAACAGAAGGCGCCTGAGCTCCAGGAAAGGCTGGTTCAGGTAAACCGCGTCGCCAAGGTTGTTAAAGGCGGCCGGATTTTTGCCTTCACCGCACTGACTGTAGTGGGTGATGGTAAAGGACGCGTTGGTTTCGGTCGTGGTAAGGCCCGGGAAGTTCCGGTAGCCATCCAGAAGGCGATGGAAGCTGCTCGCAAGAACATGGTAGATGTGGCGCTTGACGGCAACACTCTGCAGTACCCGGTTCGCGCCCAGCACGGCGGTTCCAAGGTGTACATGCAGCCGGCATCTGAAGGTACCGGTGTTATCGCCGGTGGTGCGATGCGTGCGGTACTGGAAGTGGCAGGCGTTCAGAACGTTCTGTCCAAGTGCTACGGCTCTACCAACCCGGTGAACGTGGTACGTTCCACCATCAAGGGTCTGCAGGCCATGAAGGCGCCTGAAGATATTGCAGCCAAGCGCGGTAAATCCGTCGAAGATATTCTGGGTTGAAGTCATGGCGAACGCAAAAACGATCAAAGTAACTCTGACCCGCAGCCCGATCGGCTGTCAGCCCAAGCACAAGCTGTGTGTAAAGGGTCTGGGTCTTCGTAAAATCGGTCACACCGTTGAAGTGGAAGATACTCCTTCCATTCGCGGCATGATCAACCGGGTTAACTACCTGGTTCAGGTTGAGGAGAACTAAGATGCGTCTGAACGAACTTGCTCCGGAACCTGGTTCACGTCCTAGCGCCAAGCGCGTTGGTCGTGGTATCGGTAGCGGTCTGGGTAAAACCGGTGGTCGCGGTCACAAAGGTCTGAAATCCCGTTCCGGTGGCTCTGTAGCCCCTGGTTTCGAGGGTGGTCAGCAGCCTCTGGCCCGTCGTCTGCCGAAGTTTGGTTTCACCTCCCGCCAGCAGCGTTACGTTGCTGAGATTCGCCTGAACGAACTGGCGAAGGTAGAAGGCGATGTAGTCGACCTGGCTGCACTGAAAAAGGCTGACATCATTCGTGAAGAAATTCGCGAAGCCAAGGTTATGCTGTCTGGCGAGCTGGACCGCGCAGTAACCGTTAAAGGGCTACGTGTCACCAAAGGCGCACGCGAGGCAATCATTGCCGCGGGTGGGAAAGTCGAAGACTAAGACGAGTCGAGGACTAAATGGCCAAGACAGCATCATTGCCTGCGGGCGCCGGAAAAGGATTTGCAGAGCTGCGTTCGCGGCTCTGGTTTGTCTTCCTGGCGCTGTTGGTGTACCGGATCGGTGCCCACATCCCGGTTCCAGGCATCAACCCGGACCGGTTGGCGGCACTGTTTGACCAGAATCAGGGTACTATCCTGAGTCTGTTCAACATGTTTTCCGGTGGTGCGCTTGAGCGCATGAGTATCTTCGCACTCGGTATCATGCCGTACATTTCTGCCTCTATTATCATGCAGCTCATGACTGCGGTTAGTCCGCAGCTTGAGCAGCTGAAGAAAGAAGGCGAGGCTGGTCGTCGCAAGATCAGTCAGTACACCCGGTATGGTACGGTTATCCTGGCCCTGGTTCAGGGCTTTGGTATTTCTGTGGGGCTGGCCTCTCAGGGCGTTACCTTTAACGACAGCTTCAGCTTCCACTTTGTGGCGGTTGTTTCCTTCGTGTGTGGTGCCGTCTTCATGATGTGGCTTGGCGAGCAGATCACCGAGCGTGGTATCGGTAACGGTATTTCCCTGCTGATTTTTGCAGGGATTGTTGCCGGTCTCCCGGGGGCTATTGGTCAGACCCTGGAGCAGGCCCGTAACGGTGAAATGAGCCTGTTGGTAGTGCTCGGTATTGGTGTCCTGGCAATCGCGGTTGTCGGCTTCGTGGTCTTCATGGAGCGGGGCCAGCGCCGGCTTACCATCAACTATGCCAAGCGGCAGCAAGGGCGCCGGGTATTTGCCCAGCAGTCCAGCCACCTGCCGCTGAAGGTGAACATGGCCGGTGTTATTCCGCCGATCTTTGCCTCTTCCATCCTGCTGTTCCCGGCTTCGCTCGGTCAGTGGTTTGGCCAGGGTGAAGGCATGGAATGGCTGAGCGATGTGTCCCAGGCATTGGCGCCGAGCCAGCCTTTGTATATCATTCTGTTCGCAGCAGCAGTAGTCTTCTTCTGCTTCTTCTACACAGCGCTGATGTACAACCCCAAAGAAGTTGCGGATAACCTCAAGCGTTCCGGCGCGTTTATCCCGGGTATTCGTCCGGGAGAGCAGACCTCCAAGTACATCGATGGTGTGCTTACCCGTCTGACGTTGTTCGGGGCTATGTATATTGCAGCAGTATCCCTGTTCCCTCAGTTCCTGATGGTTGCGGGTAACGTGCCTTTCTATCTTGGTGGTACGTCTCTGCTGATTGTTGTAGTCGTGGTGATGGATTTCATGGCGCAGGTTCAGTCGCACCTGATGTCCCATCAGTATGAATCGCTGATGAAGAAATCCAATCTCAAGGGCTATGGTCGGAACGGCTGATTAAGCCGTTCCCCTTGAAAACTGGAGTCGACAATGAAAGTACGCGCTTCGGTAAAGAAAATTTGCCGTAACTGCAAAGTAATTCGACGCAATGGCTCAGTGCGAGTCATCTGCTCGGAGCCTCGCCACAAGCAGCGCCAGGGCTGATTCTCCGGAATCGCACTGACATTGCAGAAGGGGTTCGGAATAGTGGCGCTTGACTCGACCACGGGTCAGGCGCTATTATTTCGCGCCCTTTTTGTGGCGGAAAATTCACACAGCAAAGCTTTGAACGCGGAGTAATTTGGATGGCACGTATAGCCGGTGTCAATATACCCGATCACAAACATGCTGTTATCTCGCTGACCTACATCTTTGGTGTTGGCAAGACAACAGCCCAGAAGCTTTGCGATGCAACCGGCGTTAAGCCGGACGCCAAGGTCAAAGACCTGAGCGACGAGCAGCTTGAAGCACTTCGTACTGAAGTGGGCAAGTTTACCGTCGAAGGCGATCTGCGTCGTGAAGTACAGATGAACATTAAGCGTTTGAAGGATCTCGGTTGCTTCCGTGGTCTGCGCCATCGTCACGGCCTTCCGGTCCGTGGTCAGCGCACCAAGACCAACGCCCGCACCCGTAAAGGTCCTCGCAAACCTATTCGTAAGTAACAGGTAGGCAAACATGGCAAAGCCAGGTACACGTACCCGTAAAAAGGTGAAAAAGACGGTTGTTGATGGCGTCGCGCACATTCACGCGTCCTTCAACAACACCATCGTGACCATTTCGGACCGTCAGGGCAACGTCCTGTCCTGGGCCACCTCAGGTGGTTCCGGTTTCCGCGGCTCACGTAAGAGCACACCTTTTGCTGCGCAGGTAGCAGCTGAAAGAGCCGGTAATGCGGCTGCTGAATACGGCCTTAAAAACCTGGACGTAGAGGTTAAGGGTCCTGGGCCCGGACGTGAATCCGCTGTACGCGCGCTTAACGGCTGCGGGTACAAGATCACCAACATCACTGATGTGACGCCGATTCCCCACAACGGCTGTCGTCCGCCCAAGAAGCGCCGCGTCTAACACAGGAGACAGTGAAATATGGCTCGTTATATAGGCCCGAAGTGCAAGCTGTCTCGTCGTGAAGGGACAGATCTTTTTCTGAAGAGCGGCGTACGCGCGCTCGATTCCAAGTGCAACATCGAGACTCCGCCGGGTATGCACGGCGCGCGTCGCGGTCGTCTGTCCGAATACGGCTTGCAGCTTCGCGAGAAGCAAAAAGTTCGTCGTATCTACGGTGTGCTTGAGAAGCAGTTCCGTAGCTATTACAAAGAGGCTGCCCGTCGGAAGGGCGCAACCGGTGAGAACCTGCTGCAACTTCTGGAAGGCCGTCTGGATAACGTTGTATATCGCATGGGCTTTGGTTCTACCCGTGCGGAAGCTCGTCAGCTCGTCTCTCACAAGGCGATCCTGGTGAATGATAAGTCGGTGAACATTCCGTCTTACCAGGTTAAGCCGGGTGACGTTGTGAGTGTGCGCGAAAAGTCCAAGAACCAGTTGCGTGTTAAAGGCGCTCTGGAACTCTCTGGTAGCCGCGCACCGGTAAGCTGGGTAGAGGTTGACGCCAACAAGATGTCCGGCGTTTACAAGTCAGTACCTGAGCGTACTGAACTGCCGGCCGACATCAACGAGAACCTCATCGTCGAGCTTTACTCCAAGTAAAGCCCAGTTAGCAACGATAGCAGATAGGGGCGTCTATGCAGCGTTCAGTACATGAGTTATTGACACCTCGTACCATTGACGTGAAAGAATCCAGCGCCGCGCGCGCCAAGGTGACCCTGGAGCCGCTCGAACGCGGTTTCGGTCACACCCTGGGTAGTGCGCTGCGTCGTATTCTTCTGTCTTCAATGCCGGGCTGCGCCGTGACTGAAGCACAGATCGACGGTGTCCTGCACGAGTACAGTGCCATTGAAGGTGTCCAGGAAGACGTCATCGAGATTCTTCTGAATCTCAAAGGCGTCGCCGTAAAGATGCACGGCCGTGACGATGCTGAGCTCACGCTCAGCAAGAAAGGCCCGGGCGTAGTGACTGCCGGCGATATCAAGCTGGACCACGATGTGGAAATCGCTAACCCGGAGCACGTGATCTGTCACCTGAGCGAAAACGGCGAAGTGAACATGCGTTTGCGTGTTGCACGTGGCCGCGGCTATGAGCCGGCTGATCAGCGTGGTCTGGACGAGGACGAAACTCGTGCCATCGGACGCTTGCAGCTTGATGCTACGTTCAGCCCGGTTCGTCGTGTGGCTTATGCCGTCGAGAGCGCTCGGGTTGAGCAGCGTACAGACCTGGACAAGCTGGTTATTGACCTGGAGACCAACGGTACTATCGATCCGGAAGAAGCAATTCGCCGGGCGGCTACCATCCTCCAGCAGCAACTGGCGGTGTTCGTAGATTTCGATCATGAGAAAGAGCCAGAGCGCGTTGAAGAAGAGGAAGAAATCGATCCGATTCTGCTGCGTCCGGTTGATGATCTGGAATTGACTGTGCGTTCAGCTAACTGCTTGAAGGCTGAAAACATTTACTATATCGGCGATCTTATCCAGCGCACCGAAGTGGAGCTGCTGAAGACGCCTAACCTTGGCAAAAAGTCGCTTACCGAGATCAAGGACGTTCTTGCGTCCCGTGGTTTGTCTCTGGGTATGCGTCTTGATAACTGGCCGCCGGCAAGCCTTCGTGGTGATGACCGGGTTCTGGGCGGTTGATCGCCGATTAGTTTAAGGTAAGGAATCAGAGCAATGCGTCATCGTAAGAGTGGTCGTAAGTTCAACAGGACCAGTGCGCATCGCAAGGCCATGTTCCGTAACATGACTGCGTCACTGGTTGAGCACGAGCTGATCAAAACGACGCTCCCGAAAGCCAAAGAGCTGCGTCGGGTAGCTGAGCCGTTGATCACGCTCGCAAAGAATGATTCGGTAGCAAATCGTCGTCTGGCGTTCTCACGCCTGCGTAGCGATGCTGCGGTAGCCAAGCTGTTTGATGAGCTGGGCCCCCGTTACAGCGAGCGTCCGGGTGGTTACCTTCGTATCCTGAAGTGCGGTTTCCGTGCTGGCGACAATGCCCCTATGGCATTCGTAGAGCTGGTCGGCCGTCCTCTGGACATCGAAGCTGAAGAAGTGGACGAAGGCGAAGAGTAAAATCTCCGTTTAGTCTTGAAAAAACCGGGTTCCGAAAGGGCCCGGTTTTTTGTGCCCGAAGCTTGCAAGTATTGGGGGCTGGTCAGGGTGGTGTGGGAGAATTTTCTTTGGAAAAACAACTCGCTTCGCTCAGACATCTTTTTCCGGCAGAAAATTCTCCCACACCACCCTGACCGTCCGGTCTTTCGGGGATGCCTTTTGTAAAACAAAGGCCTTATTATTTAGTGTCCTTTCGTGGTTTTCGTGGCAAAACATCCTTGTCTTTATCTTTCCGTGTTTTTCAGTGGATTCCGTGGCTAAAAGCCTACTTAAGCATAGGCTTCAAATAACGCCCGGTATGTGACGCCGGATTGTCCGCCACCTCCTCCGGAGTTCCCTCGGCAATAATCTGCCCGCCACCAGAACCACCCTCGGGTCCGAGGTCCACAATCCAGTCCGCCGTTTTAATCACATCCAGGTTGTGCTCGATCACTACAATGGTGTTGCCATGGTCCCGCAGCCGCTCCAGTACGTTCAGTAGTTGCTGGATATCGTAGAAGTGCAGGCCGGTGGTCGGCTCGTCGAGGATGTACAGGGTTTTACCGGTATCGCGCTTGGACAGTTCCTTGGCCAGTTTTACTCGCTGGGCTTCGCCGCCGGATAGGGTGACGGCGCTTTGGCCGAGGCGGATGTACGACAAGCCAACGTCCATCAGGGTCTGCAGTTTTCTGGCGATGAAGGGGACGGCGTCGAAGAATTCACGGCCTTCTTCAACGGTCATTTCCAGCACTTCGTTGATGTTTTTGCCTTTGTAGCGAACTTCCAGGGTTTCGCGGTTGTAGCGTTTGCCTTTGCAGATGTCGCAGGGCACGTACACGTCGGGCAGGAAGTGCATTTCTACTTTGATCACGCCATCGCCTTGGCAGGCTTCGCAGCGGCCGCCTTTGACGTTGAAGGAGAATCGGCCGGGTTTGTAGCCTCGGGACCGGGCTTCCTGGGTGCCGGCGAAGAGTTCACGGATGGGGGTGAACAGGCCGGTGTAGGTGGCCGGGTTGGATCTGGGGGTTCGGCCGATGGGGCTCTGGTCTATGTCGATGACCTTGTCCAGGTGGTCCAGGCCCTTGAGGTTTTTGTAGGGGGCGTGGCTCAGGCTGGTGGCTTTGTTCAGCTTGGCTGCTGCCACCGGATAAAGGGTGGCGTTGATCAGGGTGGATTTGCCGGAGCCGGATACGCCGGTGATGCAGGTCATCACGCCCAGTGGCAGGTTCAGGGTGACGTTCTGCAGGTTGTTTCCGGAGGCGCCGGATAGCACCAGTTTTTTGCCGTTGCCTTTATTTCGGGCTTTGGGAACGGCAATTTCCTTTTCGCCACTGAGATACTGGCCGGTCATGGACGCCGGGTTGGCGATGATCTCGGCCGGGGTACCGCGGGCGACGATTTCGCCGCCGTGTACGCCGGCGCCCGGGCCGATGTCGATGACGTAGTCGGCGGCGCGGATGGCGTCTTCGTCGTGCTCCACTACGATCACGGTGTTGCCTAGGTCCCGCAGGTGGGTGAGGGTGGCCAGCAGGCGGTCGTTGTCACGCTGGTGCAGGCCTATGGATGGCTCATCGAGTATGTACATGACGCCCACCAGGCCCGCGCCAATCTGGCTGGCTAACCGGATGCGTTGGGCTTCACCGCCGGACAGGGTGTCTGCGCTGCGTTCCAGTGTGAGGTATTCCAGCCCTACGTTAACCAGGAATTGCAGGCGTTCGCGTACTTCCTTGAGGATTTTCTCGGCAATTTCACCTTTGCGGCCGGGCAGGGCCAGTTCGCTCACGTAACGATGGGCGTCGCCGACAGGCAGTCGGGTGATTTCCGGCAGGGTACGCTCTTCGATAAACACATGGCGGGCGCTGCGGCGCAAGCGTGAGCCGCCACAATCCTTACAGGGCTGGGTGCTGAGGTTGCGGGCCAGTTCTTCCCGCATGCTCTGGGAGTCAGTTTCCCGGTAGCGGCGTTCCAGGTTGGGCAGTATGCCCTCGAACGGGTGCGCCTTTTCCATGATATGGCCGCGGGAATTCACATACCGGAAGGTGATGTCTTCATCGCCGGAACCATACAGCAGGGCCTGCTGGAAGTTTTCGGGCAGCTCCTCCCAGGGTGTTTCGAGGTCAATGCCATAGTGCTCCGCCACGCTGGTGAGCATCTGGAAGTAGTACACGGCGCGGCGGTCCCAGCCTTTGATGGCGCCGGAGGCCAGGGTGGCTTCCGGGCTCTGGATAACCTTTTCGGCGTCGAAAAACTGGCGCACGCCCAGGCCGTCACAGGTGGGGCAGGCGCCGGCCGGGTTGTTGAAAGAGAACAGCTTGGGTTCCAGTTCGCTCAGGGCGTAGCCGCACTGGGTACAGGCGTAGCGGGCGGAAAAGGTGTGTTCCTCGCCTTCACCGATCATGGGGGCGACCAGGGCAATACCGTCGGCCAGTTCCAGGGCGGTTTCAAAGCTCTCGGCCAACCGCTGCTCCAGGCCTTCCTTCACCTTGAACCGGTCGACCACCACATCAATCTGGTGTTTGCGCTTTTTATCCAGCGCCGGTACATCGTCGATATCGTAAACGGTGCCGTCGACCCGCAAGCGAATAAAGCCCTGGCTGCGCATGGTGTCGATCACCTGCAGGTGTTCGCCTTTGCGATCCCGGATGACCGGCGCCAGGATCATCAATTTGCTGCCTTCCGGCATGGCCATCACCTGGTCGACCATCTGGCTTACGGTCTGGGCTTCCAGCGGCTGGCCGTGGTCCGGGCAGCGGGGTTCGCCGGCGCGGGCGAACAGCAGGCGCAGGTAGTCGTATATCTCGGTAATGGTACCCACAGTGGAGCGCGGGTTGTGGGAGGTGGATTTTTGCTCGATGGAAATGGCCGGGGAAAGGCCTTCGATGTGGTCCACATCGGGTTTTTCCATCATCGACAGGAACTGGCGGGCATAGGTGGACAACGATTCCACGTACCGGCGCTGGCCTTCGGCATAGAGTGTATCGAACGCCAGGGAAGATTTACCGGAACCGGAAAGGCCTGTGATGACAATCAGCTTGTCCCGCGGCATATCCAGGTCGATGTTCTTCAGGTTGTGGGTGCGTGCACCCTTGATCTGGATATGGTCCATAACACCTCGCTTGGGTAAAAACGTCGATTATATCGTTTTCGGGGGGCGCCGGCTAAACCGTGTACAGACGCGCCTGGCCACTCTCAGCCGCCGTTAGCCACCCCGTTGTGAGTAGTCCCGTCTGCATGGCGCTTCTGGTACAATGCGCCGCTCGCAGTGACAGGCTGCGCCTATACATTCAACCAGTCCGGCACGGGTTAGCATGAACGCGCTTGAAAAACGCTCAGTAGTAGCTCTGGCATCGGTATACGCCATGCGTATGCTGGGCCTGTTCATGGTAATGCCGGTCTTCGTTTTGCTGGGCAGCGACCTCGAAGGCGCTACGCCCGCGCTGATCGGTTTCGCAATTGGTGCCTATGGCCTGAGCCAGGCACTGCTGCAGATTCCGTTCGGTTTGCTGTCAGACCGGGTTGGCCGCAAGCGGATGATCTACATCGGCCTGGTTCTGTTCGCAGCCGGTAGTGTGCTGGCTGGCGCTACCGATTCCATATACGTAGTTATTGCCGGGCGGATTCTTCAGGGCGCCGGCGCGATTGCCAGCGTGCTGATGGCGTTGCTCAGTGATCTCACCCGGGAGGAGCAGCGCACCAAGGCCATGGCCACCGTGGGCATTTCCATTGGCCTGTCGTTTTCGGTCTCCCTGGTTGTGGGCCCGCTGCTGGGAGCTGCCTGGGGGCTGTCCGGGATTTTCTATACCACCGCGGTACTGGCGGTTCTGGCGTTGGTGGTGGTTGCCCGGGTTGTGCCCACACCGCACCAGCACAAGGTCAGTGCCGACACCCATCCGGCCCGGGAAATGGTCAGCCGTGTCCTGGCTGATGGCCGGCTGCTACGGCTCGATTTCGGCATTTTCATCCTGCACTTTGTGCTGACCGCGCTGTTCCTGGTGTTCCCCACCATGTTGCAGGACCAACTGGGGCTGAAGGCCAGTTCCCACTGGTGGTTCTATCTCAGCGTTATGATTACTTCGTTCTTCGCCATGGTGCCGTTCATTATCATTGGCGAGAAAAAACGGAAAATGAAGCCGGTGCTGTGCGGTGCCATCGCCCTGCTGGCATTGGCGGCTGCGTCGATGACCGGTGTCGGCCAGAGCCTGTGGCTGGCGTGGGCTGTGCTATTCTTCTTCTTTATGGCGTTCAACCTGCTGGAAGCCAGCTTGCCGTCGCTGATCAGCAAAGAAGCCCCGGCCGCGGCCAAGGGCACGGCCATGGGCGTGTATTCCACTTCCCAGTTCTTCGGCGCGTTTCTGGGTGGTGCACTGGGCGGCTGGCTGTTGCAGACCGCTGGCCTGGAAGGTGTGCTCTGGCTGATGGCCGCAGCGCTGGTGGTATGGCTGCTGGTGGCGCTAACCATGCCGGCACCGGGTTACACCACCAGTTTTGTGGTACAGCTGAAAAACGCCGTGAGTATCAGTTTTGACGAGATCGACCAGAACCTGCGAAAACTGCCGGGCGTGGAAGACGTGGTGATCGTGGAAGAGGCCGCCATGGCTTACCTGAAGGTAGACCGTCAGCATTTTCGGGAAGAGCAGCTTGCGCACTTTGAATTTGTGCGGCAGGGTAGCACTACTTAAAACACAGGATGCCTGCATGGAACGCAGGCGTTCAGCAAAAGAGACCAGGAGCATACAATGGCACGAGGCGTAAACAAGGTAATTCTTATCGGTAATCTGGGCCAGGATCCGGATACCCGTTACACCCCGAACGGCAACGCGGTGGTAAACCTCAACCTGGCGACCGATGAAAGCTACAAGGATCGTCAATCCGGCCAGCTGGTACCGAAAACCGAGTGGCACCGGGTGGTGTTGTTCGGCAAGGTGGCTGAAGTGGCGGGGCAGTACCTGCGCAAAGGTTCCAAGGTGTATATCGAAGGGCGCCTGCAAACCCGCAAATGGCAGGGGCAGGATGGCCAGGACCGTTACACCACCGAGATCGTGGTGGATATCAACGGCCAGATGCAGATGCTCGACAGCCGTGGTGGCGAAGGCGGCATGAACCAGGGGGCGCCCCAGGGCCGGCCCCAGCAAGCGGCCAGCTACAACAACCCGCCCCCGCAACAGCAGAAGGGTGGTCAGGGTAACCAGAGTGGCGGATACAGCAACCAGCCGCCCCAGCAGCAGGGCGGCGGCATGCCGGAGCCGATTGACGACTTCGACGATGATATCCCGTTCTGACCCAGATCAAAGGCCCGCGCTCTGCGCGGGCTTTTTGTTACCGACTTGCAAAATTTCCGTGAAATCTTCGGCAAACCGTGGAGTTAGGTTCAGCTTCTCATCTATCATGTAAGGCTATGTAAAATTCGCCGAATTTTTGAACATTCAGGCCTGTTGCCTGCACTTGGCAATCCTCCGATTTCGATACCAGGGAATTCATGATCCTGACCTCTGCGGTTCATTCACTGACAAGGCTGTTCCGGCCCGGAAAATCAGCGGGCAAAGTGTGCCTGGAAATCCGGGCCGACGGCATTGCCTGGGCCAGCGCCCCGGGTTTGCCTGGCCAGAAGGCCGGCTTTGCCGAGTGCATGCCGGCCCAGCGCAGTGCGACCCTGGCCGGGCTGGTCTCTGAACAGGGCTGGCGCAAAGTGCCGGTTACCCTGGTGTTGCCCATGGACCAGTACCAGGTGTTTCAGGTGGACCGCCCGGAAGGGGTGGACGATACCGAACTGGCGGATGCCCTGAAGTGGAAGCTGAAAGACTTTCTGGACTTCAGCCCGTCAGATGCGGTTTCAGACGTCTTCGAATTTCCGGAAGACGCGTCCCGTGGCCGCCGGCCCCTGGTAAACCTGGTGGCGGCCCGTAAATCCCTGGCGCAGGAGCTGATCAGCCTGGTGAACGATTCCGGGATGGAGCTTGAGCGCATCGACATCGCCGAGCTGGCCCTGCGCAACTTTGCGGCCGCGCTGGATTCTGCCGGCCGGGGCGTTACCCTGGTGCACCTTCGCAACCGGTACGGCCAGATGGTGATCTGCCGGGGCGAAACCCTGTATCTGTCCCGCCGGCTTGAGCTGTCCTACGATGATTTGCAGGATGCCGGCCGGCAGGATAACGCCGTGCAATCCCTGGCGCTGGAAATCCAGCGTTCACTGGATTACTTCGAAAGCCAGCTGGGGCAGGTGCCACCCTCCGGCATCCGGTTGGTGGCGAAGGATGCGGTGTTGCCCTTGTCGTCCATGCTCGCATCATCCCTGGGCTCTGCGGTAGAAACGCCCGACTGGACAGAGTTCGCCATGAGCTCCGACCTGGACAGCCGTTGCCTGCTGGCCTGGAGTGCCGGCCTGCCATCCGGGAGAAGCGGCACATGAAACAACAGGTCAACCTTTATGTGCCGGAACTCCGGCCGGTCCGGCAGCGCCTGAGCGCTGGCACTTGCGTGGTACTTGTGGTGCTGGTTGCGGTTTTGGTACTGGCCGCCATGGCCTACGGCAACTGGCAGAACCAACAGCTGGCCGGTCAGGCGGATGCCATCGAACGGCAAACAACTCACTTGCAGCAGGCGGTGGAAACCCTGTCGGCGCAGGTTGAACAGCAGCGGCCAGACCCGGAACTGGAGCTGGCGCTGGAACGGGTGACCGATACCATCTCACGCCGGCAGCGTTTGCTTGAGCGGGTAGAGGGGCTGACTGGCAATCTCCAGGCGGGCTTCTCGGGCCGCATGGCCGCCTTGGCTCGCCAGATTCCGGAGAACTTGTGGCTTACGGGCATCACGCTGGAGTCCTCTCCTGCGTCGTTGAAGCTGGAAGGTCGCACACGTGCGCCGGAGTTGGTGCCCGGTTACCTGGAACAGCTGGGTAACGAACCGGTATTTGCCGGCGAAACCTTCCGGCATTTCCAGCTGAGCCGCCCGGACGAAGAGGAGAATACCGGCTGGGTGGAGTTCCGCATGGCCACAGAACATAACGGAGTTGCCAGTGAGTAAGCTCTCCGAACAGCTGGCTGCGGGCGCAGCCTGGTATAACGAACGCCCGGTTCGCGAACGGGGGCTGATTGCGGTAACCCTGTGCGTACTGGTGCTGGTTCTTGGCTGGGAGCTGTTTGTGGCTCCGGTAGAAGCGCAGAAGCAGCAGCTGAACAATCGTATCCAGACCCTCTCTGCTAACCGGGACAACCTGCTCAGCCAGCAGCAAACCCTCAGCAGTCAACTGGAGCGGGACCCGTCTGCAGAACTGCGGGAGCGCCTGGCCGCCCGGCAAAACCGCCTTGAGCGACTGGATCAGCAGATTACCGAAACCACCGGCCAGCTGATCGCACCCCGGGATATGGTGGCATTGCTGCGGAACATGCTGGCAGCCCAGCAGGGGCTGACGCTGGAATCCCTGAGCCTGCTGGCGCCGCAGCCGGTTTATGGAGAGCAGGGCGCTGCGCCAGATGGCAGCGAGGCCAGGGCGCCTGAGCCTTTGCTGTATGCCCACGATGTGGAACTGACAATCTCAGGCGGCTACCTGAACGTATTGAACTACCTTGAGCGGCTGGAGTCTATGGACGACCGCATCGGCTGGCTGCAGCTGATTTATGACGCCGGCAGCTGGCCCAAGGGTGAGGCCCGTATCCGGGTAAGAACCCTGAGTCTGGAAGCAGCCTGGCTGGGAGTGTGAGATGAGATCAGCAATTTTCGGGCTGGCGATGGTGCTGGCCCTGTTTGCAAGTGCCGGGGCCCATGCCCTGCAAGACCCGACCCGGCCCCCCGATGCCCGCCCGGCGTCGGTACAGAGCGTAGCGCCAAGGGATATCGAGCTGGGCTCTATCCTGCTTGGCAGCCAGCGCCGTGTGGCAGTGATTAACGGCGTAGCCCTGCGGGAAGGTGATAACCACGATGGTATCCGGGTTCGCCGGATTCACCGCGACAAGGTAGAAGTAACCGACAGGGGCCAGCCCAGAGTGCTGTATCCGCCAACGCTGCCGCAGGTGCGGATAACCCAATGACAGGCAACCGGATGACAATGACCACGATCAGACCCATAGCTGCAGCCATGGTGGCGCTTACGCTGGCCGCCTGCAGCAATAACCCGCTGATGCGCACGTCTGCCGCCACCTCAACCGAAGTGGCCGGCGAGATTGACAGCACACTGGCCCGGGCCGAACAGCAAGGTGCCGGTGCTGGCCTGGTTGGCACTGCGCCGGGCGCCTTGCCCGCCGACATCAGCAGCCAGCTGTTGCCACCCCTGAGCAGCAGCCAGCAGCAGGACGAACGCTTTGATGTAGACGCATCCGGCATCCCCGCCGCCAGTTTCTTTGCGGCGCTGGTGGAAGGCACCCGCTACAACGTAGTGGTTCACCCCGGTGTTACCGCAAGCATCAGCCTGCGCCTGGGCGATGTCACCGTGCCGGAAGTGATGGACATCGCCGCAGACCTCTACGGCCTGGATATTACCCGCAATGGCCGCCTGTTCCGGGTGGCGGCGGATGAAGTACAGACCCGCCTGTTCCCGATTGATTACCTGCACTTCAAGCGCAAGGGCGGCTCGGAAACCCGGGTCAGCTCCGGCCAGGTCAGCAGTGCCCGCAGCAATAACGACAGCGGCTCCAGTGACAACAGTAGTTCCGGCGAAACCCGTAACCTGGTGGGCACCACCATTTCCACCCAGACCGAATCCGACTTCTGGCAGGATATCCAGAATGCGCTGGCGATGATCGTTGGCCGGGACGGTGGCCAGGTGGTGGTGAATCCCGGTGCCGGCCTGGTAATGGTGCGCGCCGGCTCTGAAGACCTGCGCATGGTGGAAGACTATCTGCGCCGTACCGAACTGATCATGCAGCGCCAGGTGGTGCTGGAAGCCAAGATTCTGGAAGTAACCCTGAACGAGGGATACCAGCAAGGCATTAGCTGGGCGGACGTCCAAAGCTCTGCCGGCCGCGCCAACTACTTCACATCCCAGTCGCTCGGTGGCCAGGCGCTTCGCTCACCGGATATCGGTGGCCTGTTCTCTGCCACCGTCAGTGCAGGCGATTTCACCGGCCTGATCCAGTTACTGGGAGAGCAGGGCAACGTGCAAATCCTGTCCAGCCCCCGCATTTCCACCATCAACAACCAGAAAGCCGTGATCAAGGTAGGTACCGACGAGTTCTTCGTGACCGACATTGATTTCGACGACAACAACTCGGCCTTTACCGCCACCGACAGCACCTCCACCTCCGTGGAGCTGACCCCCTTCTTCTCCGGTATCTCCCTGGACGTTACCCCGCAGATATCCGAAGACGGGGCCATTACCCTGCATGTACACCCGTCGGTCAGCGAAGTGGCGGACCAGGAAAAAATCATCACCATTGGTGAGCGGGACGTCACCCTGCCGCTGGCCCGCAGTACCGTGCGGGAAACCGACAGCGTCATCCGCGCCGAGAGTGGCCAGATTGTCGTGATCGGCGGCCTGATCCAGAGCTCCAGCGAAGACGACAACTCTGCCGTACCTTTCTTCAGTGAAATCCCGCTGCTGGGCGAACTGTTCAAACAGCGCCGGTTTGAATCCCGCAAGAGCGAGCTGGTGATCCTGCTGCGCCCGGTGGTGGCCAACGCCAGCCAGATGCAGGCGGATGTGAGGGCCAGCCGGGAACGCATGAACGTGCTGCGGGAGTTGCTGGAATCGTCTGAATCTGTGAAGCCGCAACCCGAGGGTGCTCCGCGCTGATGTACCAGAGCCATTTCGGACTGCAGGAAGCACCGTTTGCATTGACGCCCAACACCCGCTATTTCCTGCGGGCGCCCAGCCATTCCGAAGCACTGGAGTTGCTGCTGGTGGCCCTGCGCGAGCGTGAGGGCTTCATCAAGGTAACCGGCGAGGTGGGCACCGGCAAAACCCTGCTGTGCCGCCTGCTGCTGAACGAACTGGATAAAGACGCCTGCACTGCCTACGTGCCAAACCCGGGCCTGCCCCCGGAAACCCTGTACGAAGCGGTGGCGGAAGAGCTGGGTGTGGATGTCAGCCGGTGTGCCAATATGCACCAGGTGCTGAAAGCCCTGAACCAGCGCCTGATTGAACTGGCGATGGAACAACGGCCGGCGGTATTGGTGATTGATGAAGCCCAGGCCATGCCTGAGGCCACCATTGAAGCCCTGCGCCTGCTGACCAACCTGGAAACCGAAAGTACCCGGCTGCTGCAGGTGGTACTGTTCGGCCAGCCGGAACTGGACACCATGCTGGCCAAAGACAGCCTGCGCCAGCTGCGCCAGCGAATCACCTTCCAGACCCGCCTGCAGCCCCTGAGCCGTGACGCCGTTGGCCAGTACCTGCGCCACCGCCTGGCCCAGGCCGGCCATAACGGAGCAGACCTGTTCACCTCCGGAGCGTTGAAAGTACTCTGGCGGGCCTCTGGTGGCATTCCTCGCCTGGTGAATATCCTCGCCCATAAAGCCCTGTTGGCAGCCTGGGGACAAGGTGACCGGCAGGTTGCCCGCAAACACGTATTGCAGGCGGTTCGGGACACCGAAAGTGCCCGTGCCGTGGGCTGGCTGGGGGGCTGGTTATGAGCCTTCTGAACGACGCCCTGCGCCAGGCCGAACAGCGCCAGAACAAACCACAGGTATCTGCGGCCTACACCGGCCAGACCGCACAGGCCGCAGGCGGCTCCAGGGCCGTACCGGTGCTGATTGTACTGCTGGTGCTGGCTTTGCTGGCGGCCGGCGTAGCCTGGTGGCTGCTTGCCAAAAACACCACCGAGCCAACGGCTGAAGCCACTGAAACGGTGGCGCAAAGCGAGCCGGTGCAGCCGCAGCCGATCCAACAGACAAAGCCGGAGCCGGTTGCCGCTCCTGAGCCGGCGGCAACAATCGCTGAGCCTGTTACCGTAGAAGCGCCTAAACCGGAGCCGGCGGTGCAAGTTGCCGAGGCCCCGAAACAGCCGGAACCGGTAGCCGCCGCCCCGGCACCGAAGACAGAACCCCAGCCGGAGGTTCGGCCAGAGCCACAACAAGAGGTCGCAGTTGCAGCTGAAAAGCCAGCCCCGGTCGCCCAGGTAAAACAGCCCCGGGAAACCCCGCAAGCCATCGACCTGCGCACCAGCCGCGAACTGCGACGGCTGCTGGCTAGTGGCGACAACGTGGCCGCAGAAAACATGCTCGTACGGGTAACCGAAAGCCAGCCGGCGCCCAACAGCCGGGAAATCTTCGCCCGGGAAATGCTGGTACAGGGCATGGCTGGCCGAGCGCTGGAATGGTTGCCGCAAAGTTTGGCAGGCGAATACGCAGGCCTGCGCCTGCTGCGGGCAAGGGCCTTGCTGGAGCAGGGGAACCTGGATACAGCCGTGGCCACTCTGCAAAGCCGTGTACCACCGGTTGCCGACGGCATTGAATACCGGGTGACGTTAGCCACCTTGTTACAGCAAGCGGGCGAGGCGGAAGAGTCTGCCGGCCACTGGTCTGAACTGATTGCCTACGACGACAGCCGTGGCGCCTGGTGGCTGGGCCTGGCCATTGCACTGGAAACCGGCGGCCGCACCCGCAGTGCGGTGCAGGCCTATGCCCAGGCGGCGACCTTACCGGGCTTGTCGCCCTCGCTGGCGGACTACGCCCGGCAGCGACTGAATGCATTACAGGCGGGATCATGAGTACGGAACCGAAAAAGAAAATCCGGATCGGTGACCTGCTGGTCCAGAACGAGGTGATTACCGAAGAACAGCTGTCGGTGGCCCTGCGTGAGCAGAAAAGCTCGGGCCGTAAACTCGGTCGAACCCTCATTGAGCTCGGTTACCTGGACGAAGACACCCTGCTGAACATCCTGTCTCGGCAGTTGAACGTGCCCTTTGTGCAGCTGCGCCACTACCAGTTCAAAGGCGACCTGGTGAAGCGCCTGCCGGAAGCCATGGCGCGCAGGTTCCGGGCTATCGTATTGGCTGAACAAGGTGATGATCTGCTGGTGGGCATGGCCGACCCGCTGGATATCTTCGCCTACGACGAACTGGTGCGCGTACTCAAGCAGCCAGTGCGCCAGGCCGTCGTCCGGGAAAGCGAGCTGCTGAACACCCTGGACCTGGTATACCGTCGCACCGACGAAATCGCCTCCCTGGCCGAAGAGCTGGAAGACGAACTGGGTGACGACGCCTTCGACCTGGCCGCACTGTCTGCCGAATCCGAAAGCGCCGATGCGCCGGTGGTCAAACTGCTGCGCACCCTATTTGAAGACGCGGTACAGGCCCGCAGCTCCGATATCCACATCGAGCCGGATGAATCGGTGGTGCGTATTCGCCAGCGTATCGATGGGGTGCTGCAGGAACAGGTGATGAAAGAAAAGCGCGTGAATGCCGCGCTGGTGCTTCGCCTGAAACTGATGGCCGGCCTGAACATCTCGGAAAAACGCCTGCCCCAGGATGGCCGCTTCAATGTGCGGGTGAAAGGCCGCAGCATTGACGTGCGGGTATCCACCATGCCGGTGCAGTTCGGCGAATCGGTGGTCATGCGTTTGCTGGACCAGAGCGAAGGCCTGCTGAACCTGGAAAGCACCGGCATGCCGCCCAAGCTGCTGGAACGCTTCCGCAAACTGATCAAAAAGCCCCACGGCCTGGTGCTTGTTACCGGCCCCACCGGTAGCGGTAAGACCACCACCCTGTACGGTGCCCTGAGCGAACTGAACAACGCGGAAGTGAAAATCATCACCGCCGAAGACCCGGTGGAATACCGCTTGCCGCGTATTACCCAGGTGCAGGTAAACCCGAAAATCGGCCTGGAATTCTCCAGCATCCTGCGTTCGGCCCTGCGCCAGGACCCGGACATCATCCTGGTGGGCGAAATGCGAGACCAGGAAACCGCCGAGATCGGCCTGCGCGCCGCCATGACCGGCCACCTGGTGCTGTCCACCCTGCACACCAACGATTCCATCAGCAGCGCCATGCGCCTGATCGACATGGGTGCCGAACCCTTCCTGGTAGCCAGCTCCCTGCTGGGCGTGGTGGCCCAGCGGCTGGTGCGCCGGGTGTGCGACAACTGCAAGGAAACCTACGAACCCAGCCAGCAGGAGCAGATCTGGCTGCAGTCGTTCGACCTGGACCCGCTGGATATGGAAGCGGGCTTCGTAAAAGGCCGTGGCTGCTACCAGTGCAGCAACACCGGTTACCGGGGCCGGGTGGGCGTCTATGAAATGCTGGAAATGGACGAAGACATGCTCGATGCCCTGCGCCGCCAGGATGTCAGCGACTTCACCAGGGCCGCCCGGCGCAGCCCGCTATTCCGGCCACTGGGCCAGTGTGCCATGGACTACGCCTTGCAGGGCGTAACCTCCCTGCAGGAAGTCGCCCGGGTAGCGGCAACCAGTGAGGTAACCAGCTGATGCAGTTCAGTTACCGGGGCAAAGACAGCCGTGGCGCTGTCCAGCAGGGTTTGCTCACCGCCGCCAGTGCCGAGGCCGCGGCCAGCGAACTCATGCGCCGCGGTATTACCCCGCTGGCCATCCGGGAACAGCAGGAAAAGAAGGGTGCATCCCTTGGTAAGCTGAACCTGAACATCTTTGCCGACAAGGTCACCCTGGATGAACTGATTGTGTTCTGCCGGCAAATGCACGCACTCACCAAGGCCGGCATTCCGTTAATCCGCACCCTGCGCGGGCTGGCGGAAACCACCCGCTCGCCGGCACTGGCAGAGGTGCTGGAGGATGTGTGCAACCGGCTGGAAGGCGGTACCACCATGGCCACCGCCATGCAGGCCCATCCGGAGGTATTCTCTGACCTGTTCGTGGCCATGATTCACGTAGGTGAAAACACCGGCCTGCTGGACGATGCCTTCAAGCGCCTGTCGGAAATCCTGGAACTGGAGCGGGACACCAAGCGCCGGGTAAAACAGGCGTTGCGTTATCCCATCTTTGTGATTGTGGCCCTGCTGGCGGCCCTGATGGTGGTGAACTTCCTGGTGATTCCCAAGTTTGCCAACGTGTTTGAACGCATGGGGGCAGACCTGCCGCTGCTCACCCAGATTCTGGTGGGTACCTCCAACTTCCTGCTGAACTACTGGTACGTGATGCTGTTCGCAACAGCGGCAACCGCCGTGTTGCTGCGCCAGTGGGTGCAAACAGAAAAAGGCCGACTGGTGTGGGACCGATACAAACTGAAATTACCAGTGATCGGCCCGCTGCTGCAGCTGATAACCCTGAGCCGCTTCGCCCGCAACTTCGCCACCATGCTGCGGGCCGGCATGCCGGTAACCAGCGCCCTGAGCGTGGTGGCCGACGCCACTGACAACGCCTGGCTGGCCAGCCACTTCAAGGACATGCGCCAGGGCATTGAACGGGGCGACAGCCTGCTGCGCACCGCCCGCAGCAGCGGCATGTTCAACCCACTGATTCTGCAAATGATTGCGGTAGGCGAAGAAACCGGTTCGGTAGACGACATGCTCAACAACGTGGCCGATTTCTACGACGAAGACGTGGACTACGGCCTGAAGCGGCTGGCGGAATCCATCGAGCCGATACTGATTGTGGTGATGGGCGTATTGGTACTTATTCTGGCGCTCGGCGTATTCCTGCCAATATGGGATTTGGGGTCCGCCGCCATGGGGCGGGGATAAGCCTTGGCAGGCCCGGCCGGCCGGACAGCGGCAGACAACCACCGCCGCTTCCGGGCACTGGTTGCCTTCAGCGTACTGGCCGTTGCCATGTGGTTTTTGCTGGACGCCATAGAGCAAACCCAGTACCGGGCCGAACAGCAAAGCGCCCGGCTGATGCTGAACCAGGTGCGCAGTGCCCTGGTGGTGCGCGGTGCCGAAGCCATACTGGTCCGGGGTGAAACCCTGGAGCAGCTGGCCGGCCTGAACCCGCTGCCCCTGCTGGATTTTGGCAGAGGGGCGGAAGTTGAAACGAGTTGCGAGGAACTGGCCCCGGACAAACGTGGCTGGTGCTTCAACCCACAGCAGCAATGGCTGGTTTACCAGCCCGGCCAGCCCCTGCTGCTGGAAGGTCGCCGACGGGAACCCGGCGCACCGTTTATATGGCAGGTACAGGTGGACTACGCCGTACCGGCCACTCAGGGAAATAACAAAAACAAGCGGGCTACTGGCCTGAAACTGATGGAAATTGACGACCATCAAGTAAGCGTAAGTCAGTAGCGAATGGTCATGCGGACACATGAGATAATTATCAATAAGCTTTAACACTCTGAGGAGAAGTAAATGAGCGCTAAGCAACGGAACAAAGGTTTTACCCTGATTGAACTGGTGGTGGTAATCGCCATCCTGGCTATTCTGGCAGCGTTTGCGTTGCCGCGGTTTGCGCAGCTTTCGGAAGAGGCGCATCGGTCTAGTGTTAAGGCAACGGCTGGTGCGCTGAGTGCCGGTGTTGCTTTGGCTAAAGCGCAGTGGGTGACGAATGGGTCAACCGCGGCCGTTACCGCTCTTGAGGGGTTTGGGAACGACGATATGGCCGTAAGTGTTGACGGCTGGCCGACATCTACTTCCGGAAATACCGGTGTGACTATGTCCGCTACCAAATGTAGTCAGGTGTTTGTAGGGCTGCTTCAATCCAACGCTCCCAGTATCACTGGAACTGACGCTGAATACTCAGTGTCTACACAGGCGGATGCCGGAGGCGCTACAGATTGTGTCTTCACCTATCTGCTGGATGGCCTCACGGGCACTGATGCCAAGCAGATTATTTATGACGCCGACACCGGCGCGGTTACCACAGAGAATGTGAACTAAGAATTAACGTTCAATCAAACGGAGAAAAAACATGAGAAATATGATTCCGAACAGAAAAGAAAAAGGCTTTACCCTGATCGAACTGGTCATGGTGATTGTGATTCTGGGCATTCTGGCGGCGTTTGCTTTGCCGCGGTTTGCGGATTTGGGTGGGGATGCCCGTGAGGCATCGATCAAAGGTGCTGCTGGTGCCGTGCGCTCTGCCGCAGCCATTGCTCACTCAAGATGGATTGCTGATGGAAGCCCCGCTGCAGATACAAGTGGGACGGATCCCGTACCCGCGACGGTAAATCTAGATGGTGCCAGCGGCATCACAATGTCTGACGAAGGCTACCCGACTGCGGATGATAAAGGGATTGTGAGTGCGGCGCAGCTTAGCGATGAATTCATTCTGACGGGAACGACCATTTCTTTGGATGAAGATGCAGGCGGAGACGCAACAGGTACTTGTAGCTTTGAGTATAATCCTAGCGATGGCTCAGTTGTCCTCGGTACACTTGCAGACTGCTAATAAACACTCGTCAATATGAGGGCGGGTAGGCAGTCGCCAGCAGGTTTTACTCTGGTTGAGTTGGTGACAGTGATTGTCCTTGCAGGCAGTCTTGCGGCTGTTGGAGTGGGGCTATTCACCCGATCCTCCGCCTTCTCCCCCCTGCTGGCCAACCAGCAACTTGCCTCCGCCACGCTGCTTGCCCAACAGGCAGCGCTGGCGGGCAATTCTGCGAATACTGTAGCCATTAGCCGGGATACCAGAAATTTCCGTTTCTCGGCTGCTGGCTCCAGCTTTTCCATCCGCCATGAAGGCGCAAACATGAGTTACCGGCCTGTGAGTCAAACTGCAGCGTCTCCTGTAACCAGCACGAATACCCAGATTGCCTTTGACCGGATGGGGCGCCTTGCCGCACCCGTTAGCGGTCAGGACATCGAATTTAGAATCTCCGGCGACAGCAACTTCACCTTGTGCCTGAGTTCCCTTGGTGCCGTGTACCAGGGGGCATGCCAATGAGGCAGCCATTCCTCGGCAAATCTCGCCAGCAGGGCGCCACCCTGGTGGAACTCGTAATGACCATCGTCATCATCGGCGTCGCCATCGCCGGTGTGGTCGGCGCGTTTTCCCTGATCACCGGCCGCAGCGCCGACCCGCTGAACCAGACCCGCGCCGTGGCACTGGCTCAGTTGTATATGGATGAAATCCTCGCCCGCAATTACGACGAATCCAGCAAGGTTGGCGGTGGCAAAGTTCCGGCAGCCCAAGTGGATTGTACGTCTCCCGGAGCAGACGGCGAGACTCGCGCCGGCTACGATGATGTGGACGACTACCACGTCATCACCAACGTGATTCCCGAGGATGGCGAAGGCAATCCGCTGCTTGGCTATGATAATTTCCGGATTTCCATCACCGTATCCTGTGCCGGCGATGACATCTCAGAAATGTCACTCGCCAATGCCGACGCCAAGCGCATCGACATCACCATCACCGATCCTTCCAGCGCCACCTATCTGTTCAGCGCCTATCGGGGGAACTTCTGATGCGCAGGCAGCCCGGTTTCACCCTGGTTGAACTGGTTATGGTTATCGTGCTGCTGGGCATCGTGGCCACAATTTCCGTGCAGTTTGTTTCGCTGTCCACTCGCGGGGCGCTGGATGTGGGGGCTCGACAGCAACGGGCCTTGCAGGCGGTGGTAGTCAGTGAACAGATTTCCCGGGAGTTGCGTAATGCATTCCCAAACTCCATCCGAATTTTCGGCAATTGCCTGGAGTGGATTCCGGTAGAAGCGGCCACTACCTACATCCGCCTTGGCGGGCCGGACTTTGACCGGATTGCGGTCGTACCATTTGCGGAGGAGCCTGAAACCGGCAATCGAGTGATCGTTTATGGCTATGGTGGTAGTCGGGATGATCTCTATACCGTCGGCTCCGGCCGCGGCCCCATCAGTTCTCCGATCCAAAGTATTGATAGCGGCGTGTCACCTCCAGAGATTGTGCTGGAATCGGACCATCGGTTTAATGGCCAGTCACCGGAGCGCCGACTGTATGTGGTGGGGGAGCCGATCAGCCTGTGCCAGGTCGGTACTTTCCTGCGCCGTTACAGCGATTACGGTTTCAATGGGACGCAGTCTGCACCGCCTGCCGGCACAAGCGCAGTGCTGGCCGCAAATCTGACCGGCCCTGTGGAATTCGATTACAGCCCCGGTACCCTGGAGCGCGGCGCTATACTGCGCTTCGCTTTCACTCTGAAAGGCCCCGCCGGCGATGAAACCACCCGCGTCAGCCAGGAGGTACAAATCCGCAATGTCCCCTGAGCGCACTATCCAAAAGCAGGCCGGCGCCGGCCTACCTATTGCTATTTTTATCATTACCGTGCTGGCGCTGTTGGTATACGGCATGGCGCAGCTTCAGGAAAGCTCCGGCAAATCTGTCAGCTTGCAGGTTCAGTCCCAGCGCGCGTTTTTTGCGGCGGAGAGTGGGGCGCAGTTGGCGGTGGCTGAGATTCTGGATACCGAAGATTGCTACGGGGTGCCGGCAGAGCTGGATTTTTCGGCCACTGGACTGGGCGATTGCAAGGCGACTTTTGAGTGCTCGCTGAGCGATCCATATGCGCTTTCAGGTAGCGGGGGTAACCGTGTTATATCGCTGGCCAGTACTGGTGAGTGCGGGGTGGCTGGAAGTGAGCAGGCCCGCCGGCGGGTGGAGGTTAAGGTTCGGTGATCAACGTAAAGCTTTTCATCTTGATATTGACCAGTGCCTGGGTCCTCGTCGCGCCATTGTTGGTTAGCGCTGCTCAGGTTGCCGAATGGCGAATGGATGAGCTTGCATGGGATGGGTCAGAGGGCGAGGTTGTTGACTCAATATCCGGCCTTAATGGACAAGCAAGGACTGGAGGGGCTTCTGGGTCATTGCCAGACACTGAAGCCGGAATTGTGTGCCGAGCGGGTTTTTTCCGGGGTGAAGGGTTTAACGTACCGGAACAAAATAATGCTTATATTCAGGCCAGGCACTATATCGAAATTCCGGATGCTGATGCACTTTCTCCTTTAGCGTCCACGGAAACCATGAGTTTGAGTGGTTGGGTTCGTGCTGATTCCGGGGCGGATTTGACCATTTTGCATAAGGGGCAAGGCGGTGCATCCCAGGAGTACCAGGTAGCTGTAAATGGTGGAAAGCTTGAGGCAACGTTTTGGGATATCTATGGCTCTGGTGGTACCGTGCGTATTGACAGTAGCGAAATGTCTGCCGGGAATTGGTATTTTTTCGGGGTGGCTACGGAACCGGTTGGTAATAATAGTGGCAAGATCAGGGTCTACCTATATCTGTACAATGCCGCAGGCACTCTGATTGGGCAGAATGGCGGGCAGTTCAAGGATTTCTTTAGGGTTCAGGGTGGCCGCCAGACATACTCGTCGAAGCCTCTGAATGGTCCGTTACTTATTGGGGCTGAGCGTTTTGGAGCTGGAGCGGTCCCGGTCAATTATTTTGATGGGGCATTGGATGAGCTGCGAGTCCATAACGAAACCCTAACGTCAGCAAATTTTGAAGCATTACTATCAATACGGCGTGAATGTAGTGAGGAGGAGTCGGGGCTTGATCATATTCGGCTTGTGCTGCCTGGCCCTGGCTTGACCTGCCGATCCTCTAATATTGAAGTACTTGCATGTGGGAACGCAGACTGCACGACAGTCTATGCTGACCCAGTTGAAGTTTCACTTCAGCCATCGGGTTGGACCCCTTCCGCTAATATAACCTTTACCGGCGCGGCGACGCTGCAGTTTCAGCGGTCAAGTGAGGGATTTGCCAGGCTAGCTGTTGACGGAACGTTGCCTGCGCCAGTCAGCAGTTTTGTGTGCATCGCTCCAGATGGGACAAACAGCTGCGACTTGGAGTTTCGAAACGTCGGATTTGTGTTCGAGCCCCCTGATTTGGTCGCTGGACTGACAAGCATGTTCCAAATGAGGGTCTTGGAAAAGGACCAAGAGACCGAGCAGTGTGTTGCGATGTTTGCTGACCAAACCAAAACTGTTGGTTTCGGAATGGAATACTTAACCCCTGGGCCGTTTGATCGCCAGGCAGAGTCACCTACGTTTATCAATGGCAGTGCGAATGAAAACGAGGTAAGGGCCGGAAGCCTTACTCCGATTCCGGTAACTTTTGATCCATCTGGTGTCGCTGAACTTTCAATTCGCTACAACGACGCAGGTCAAAACAACCTAACCGCCCGTTATGTTGAGGAAGATCAGCCAGACGGGGGCACTCTGATTATTGAGGGTTCTTCAAGCTACGTGTCCACACCCTACGGTCTTTGCCTGATTCCTGAGGCGCAGTGTGGAATTGCCGATCTTACCTGTTCTGACACGCACATAGCCGGCACACCCTTTGATGTTACGCCCAAAGCCTATCGTTATAGCTCAGGCGTAGATGCACTCAGTTGTAACAACAAGCTCCCTGCGCCGTCGTTTGCTCTGGGCGATGTTCCGGTCGCTCACCAATTGTTATTTCCCGAGGGCGGCCAGCCAGGCACTCTGCTGGAATCAACTCTTAGCTATGGTACAGGCCAACAAAACCTGACGTTGACAGAAGTTGGTGTCTTCGAGGTTCAGACTGAGGCCGTTGCGGGAGGCTATCTGGGGCGCGATATTCCGGCATCGGATCCTGCGACTACGGCGCGGATGATTCCGGCCAGACTAGAGGCGTCTGTTGCAGAGCATGGGGTGCTGAATTCAGCCACGGAGTGTTCAGGGTTTGCATACACAGGCCAGAACTTTGGCTGGCAGCAGGACTTTAATCCAGTAGTGCTGGTAGAGGCCTGGAACGGTAGTGAGCCACCAGTGCTTACCGCCAACTACACCCACGAAGATGTTTTGGGCCAGCTGCCTGCCGGGCGTTTCATTGTTGATGTTCCGGAGGCTGACGGCACCGAAAAATGGAACGATGAAGCAGAAACTCCGGTGCCTTTCCGCACGGATTCTTCGGCAGAATTTCTGGCGACGGGGGTGGTAGAGGAGCAATCTGCAGGTGTAGCCCGCTACGTACTTCGGCCGGATGAGCAGTTCGTGTATCCGAAGTCGCCTGCAAGCCGAATTGCACCTTTTGGTCCGGATCTGGAGTTTTTGTTAAAGCCGTTGTCTGACCTGGATGATATTCCTGTGGAAGGTATCGCTGCTGGTGGGTTGGCGCTAACGCCTGAACCTGCTGCGGGTTTCAAAATCCGCTATGGACGGCTGGAGTTAGAAAACGTCTACGGCCCCGAAAACGGCGATCCTTTACTAATGCCGTTCCGCGCCACCTACTGGGACGGCACCCGGTTCGTCACCAACACCGATGACAGCTGTTCGCCCTGGGCCACCAGTGATATCACGGTGACAGACCCGGGTGGTGTGATGGCTGAGCTAGCCGATTTGTCGGGTGAGCTCGAACAGGGGACAGCTGCGCCGCTGGAGCTGGTGCCAACGGGTAATCGGGGCGAAGCCATCCTGGAGTGGGAAGTTCCAGTATGGCTGCAGGATGACTGGAATCAGGACGGTACGCTGGTGAACCCTTCCGCCACCGCCACCTTCGGCGTCTACCGCGGCAACGACCGCATCATCTACTGGCGCGAAGTCCCCGCCAACTGAATCCAATCTCATGGGGGAAGAGGCTTACTCTTCCTCCCCTTCCGGATGATCCATCCCCAACTCGTTAATCTTCCGCGTCAGCGTATTCCTCCCCCAGCCCAGCAGTACCGAGGCATCCCGGCGGCGGCCGCCGGTGTGTTTCAGGGCGGCTTCGATCATGATTTTCTCGAACTCCGGCACGGCGGTGTCCAGGATGGCTTTCTTGCCCCGCTTCAGTTCCAGTTCGGCCCAGTTTTTCAGGCCTTCCTGCCAGGTCTGGCCGGTGCCGGTGTTGTCGGTGTCGGCCTGGTGCAGCAGTTCCGGAGGCAGGTCGTCTACGTGGATTTCCCGGCCGCTGGCCATTACGGTCAGCCAGCGGCAGGTGTTTTCCAGCTGGCGTACGTTGCCGGGCCAGGGCAGGGTGGTCAGGTATTCTTCCGCGTCTGGCCGCAGGATCTTGGCTTCTACCGCCAGTTCCTTGGCTGCCCGTTTCAGGAAGTGCTGCATCAGTTTTGGGATGTCTTCCCGGCGCTCCGCCAGTTTGGGCAGGTGTACGCGAATTACGTTCAGGCGGTGGAACAAGTCTTCGCGGAAGCTGCCGGCCTGCACCAGTTTTTCCAGGTCCTGGTGTGTGGCGGCGATGATGCGCACATCCACTTTGATGGGGGTGGTGCCGCCTACCCGGT
>Ga0208670_100077_pt1 | contig 35473 bp, 26 predicted proteins | sample 24BtaG_FD_184098 | JGI IMG/M metagenome (GOLD analysis project Ga0208670, IMG submission 184098) | Marine viral communities from Cariaco Basin, Caribbean Sea - 24B_WHOI_OMZ_CsCl (SPAdes) (version 2) | ecosystem: Environmental > Aquatic > Marine > Oceanic | place: Caribbean Sea: Cariaco Basin...
GTACCAAGTTTTATACGCTGCTAGAGTTTGAAGCGCCTTATGAGCCTATCATGGATAAGGCCATGGCAATCTTTGAGCACTGTATGGAGCAAGGTTGGGTCGTCGATGGGGTGATGAGTCAGAGTCTCGCGCAGGCGGAAGAGTTATGGAAGCTACGCGAATACATCTCTGAAACCATTTCAGTATTTACCCCTTATAAGAATGACGTCTCTGTACTAATCAGCTACGTACCTGAATTTATCGCTGAGATTGATCATATCGTTAGTAGTAACTATCCTGACTTTGAAGTCTGCTGGTTCGGTCATATTGGTGATGGCAACTTACATCTGAATATCTTAAAGCCTGAAAACATGAGCAAGGATGATTTCTTTAGCGAGTGTCAAATCGTCAATAAATACGTATTTGAAACGGTGCAAAAATATGGTGGTTCAGTATCTGCTGAGCATGGCGTTGGTATGACCAAAAAGCCATATCTCAATTATAGCCGTAGCGAGACTGAGATTGATTATCTGCGAGAAGTCAAAAAGGTCTTTGACCCCAATAATATTATGAACCGTGGTAAGATTTTTGATATGTAATTAATTGCTTGACCAAAATATTAGAAAACTTAACGATATAAAAAAAGACGCTAAACGTTAAGTCTAGCGTCTTTTTTACTATTGAGCTGGCCATGCATCGTTTGTATAAAAGATTAAAAGCGTGAAAGTAGTTAATCTATAAGATATTTATGATAAATAAAGCAGTACCAAGGCGATAATTAGCAATATACTTAAACAACCCTGAACCATTAAAAAGGCTTGATGCGGGGCGGCGACATGACGCACCATATTGCCAAGCGCATTGTAAGTAATGCCTGCCGCTTTAACATGTGGCAGAGTATCAAAGGTTTGGATAATCTGCAAAAACTGCTCGGTACGCTCAGGCGACCAACTGTGCGGGGCAAAAGGTAGATATGGCGACAATTGCGCTGCTTGTTTTTTGGTAGCAGGCGACCAAAGCCAACGCTCCAAAAACAGCAAACGCATGCGCCAGTCTGAAAAATCACGCTGCTTAATCACTTGTAATACGAGCACCTGCACGTCTTTATGGCGCTTATCGGCAAAAATACGCTGCGTCAGCGCCGCCACTTTGGCTTTTTCGCCTTCCATACATTGTAAAAAATGACCATTGCCATAACATAACGTCCCTGTGATGCCATGCTGTTCATTATAGTCGCGCGCATGGCCTTCCACTTCATCAAATATCGTCGCATTCAACCGTGAGGCAAGCGTCAAGCTGCTAACATACACCAGCTGTACCAAGGCCGTGTCTGCTATTTCATCTAATTTGCTCAAGGCATTAGGATGAGTTAGGGGCATAATAAAAATCCTAAAAGGTCACGGTAACAAGCAATTGAAAAAATGCGCCAAATAAGATGACGCTTAAGCAAATAAAAGCATCATTCATAAAAGATAGTAAGTCACAAAAACCTAGCAAATATTTACGCCGCTTGACTGTCATTGGTTACGGGAATTGCTATCATAAGCAGCGCAGTGTCAGTCATAATTAAGCGTCATAGCAGTTAAAATGAATTTATTAGCACAGTAGCATAAACCCTATAAAATAAGGGCAAGATGCAGTGCCAAGATAAGCACTTGCAAACGGGCTAAATCGCCTCATTGAAATTGATAATGACAGAGGCAATGTTTATAACTTATTGGCTATAACTTATTGTAAATACAAAGATAATTGATTGTAACGATTATATGCGCCTATTGGTATATTTTTCTCGACATTATTACCTGAAAAGTTATAGCAAAAATGAGTTGCTAGCTTTTTTATTTAGTAAATACAGCAATATCCAACCGCTTATTACGCGCTTTACTGACGAGTTTTGATAGCCACCTTTTTTTGACTCACTTTATCAACATCTATGAATATCGCTTTATTATTAACACCGATTTATTACCACTGATTTATTATCACTGATTTACAGAAACGACAGACAGGAACATTATGAGTAAGATAGAAAAACCAGACGACTTTCACCTCACCATAGCTGAGATTAAGAAAAAAGATTATCCACAACTGAAAGCTTTAATGGATCGCGTTTATGTCAACTTGGGCGGTGCGTGGTCAAAAAACACCATTCATACCTTAATTGACGCCTTCCCTGAAGGACAGATTGCGCTCTTTGACCATGATGAGCTGATTGGTATTGTGCTATCGATGCGCGTTGATTACACCAAGTTTTCTAACCCGCATACTTATGATGACTTAATTGGTCATAAAGAGATTATTAGAGACAATCCGGATGGCGATGCTATTTATGGGCTTGATGCGTTAATCGACCCCGAATATCGTGGTTATCGTTTAGGTCGCAGGCTTTATGATGCGCGTAAAGAGCTGTGCCGCCAGTTAAACTTCCGCGCTATCTTAGCCGGTGGTCGTATTCCCAACTATCACAATCATCAAGATTTGACCCCTGGTGAGTATATTGAAGCCGTTGAAGCTCGTGAAATTCACGACCCTGCGCTGTCGTTTCAGTTATCAAATGGCTTTATCGTTAAACGTATTTTGACCGCTTATTTGCCAGATGATGCCCAATCTAAAGGTTTTGCGACCTTACTTGAATGGGCAAATATTTATTATGAGCCGCAAGATTATAAGCCCAATACGCGTAAATCAGAGGTCAGAATCGGCGGTATTCAGTGGCAAATGCGTGAGGTTGAGTCGCCTGAAGAGCTGTTGCAACAAGTTGAATTCTTCGTCGATATCATGGCCGATTACAACTCTGACTTTGCTTGTTTGCCAGAATTCTTTAATGCGCCATTGATGGGTCTGTGTGAATCGACCGATCAAAACGTCGCCATTCGCTTTTTGGCCGGTTATACCGAATGGTTTAAAAACGAGATCTCGCATTTGGCGGTAAGCTATAACGTCAACGTCATTACCGGCTCTATGCCGTTTTTGGACGACGATGATACTTTATATAACGTCAGTTATTTGTGCCGCCGTGACGGTACGGTCGAAGAGCAGCGCAAAATCCACATTACCCCACATGAGCGTAGCGCTTGGGTAATTGAAGGTGGCGATGAGGTCAAAGTATTTGACACCGATGCTGGTCGTATCGGTATCTTGGTTTGCTATGATATTGAGTTCCCAGAGCTTGCGCGTTTGATGGCACTTGATGACATGGATATTTTGTTTGTCCCATTTTGGACAGATACCCAAAACGGCTACCTGCGCGTACGTCACTGTGCGCAAGCACGGGCGATCGAAAACGAATGTTATGTGATGATTTGCGGCTCGGTTGGTAACTTGCCGCAGGTTGAGAGCTTGGATATTCAATATGCGCAGTCGTCTATTTTCTCGCCATCAGATTTTGCGTTCCCGCATGATGCGATTATGGCGGAAACCACGCCTAATACAGAGATGGTATTTTTCTCTGACGTGAACTTAGACAAGCTTATTCACGTTCGTAATGAAGGCTCGGTACATAATTTACTTGACCGCCGTGATGATTTATTTAGCTTAAAATGGAAAAGAAAAGCCAAAGTGCCAGCGAGTAAATTATCAGATGCTGAGCGCCGTGAAAACTCCGGTAGCGTCCTTATCGGTGACCCATTGCAAGACCGCGCGAAAAAACCTTAAGCGCTTATATTAAAAGACAAGCATTAAAAATAACAATCTAAAAATTATAATAAGACGGCTGACCATTCAGCCGTTTATTTTTATCTATTAACATTTAAGCGCAAAAAAGCAGCCATTATGACCACTGATTCTAATCTGAATATTACAAAAACTCCTAAGATATCAAAAAAAACGCCCAAGCAAAAGCTATTGTCTGTTGCTAAAAATCTGTTTATATATGGTTTGGCATTTGCGGTCATTTATATGGCGATTAACTGGTGGCGCCAACCGGTCATGCCAGCCAATCCGCAATTGCAACTAATCGACTATCAAGGGCAAGGCGTTGATTTGTCAGCGATGAGTCGGGATAAGCCAACGCTGGTATACTTTTGGGGCACCTGGTGTCCGGTTTGTCGGGTAACCTCGCCGACGATAGATAAGCTTGCGGCGGCGAATAATTATCCTGTGGTAACGATTGCGATTAAATCCGGCTCTGATGAAGAGTTGCATAGCTACCTTACCGAACACAATTACCGCTTTACCACTATCAATGACCAAGAAGGTGAAATATTTGCTGATTGGCAAGGCCAAGTAACGCCGTCTTATGTGGTTTTGAAAAACGGCGAGATGACGCAAGGCTTGACCGGTATTCAGCCGCTTTGGTCGCTCAAATTGCGTTTGTGGTTATCAGAAGTTTTTTAACCCTTGGTCAATAGTATAAAATCTAATAAATGGTCAATTAAGGGGTCTAGACCTATGCTTTAATAGATGGCGCATTGCTGCTATAAGTCATTGCTTTTGGCTAAAAATAGGACGATACCGGCCAGCTCTTTTTACCCTACTCATTTTGTCATATAATAGCTGCCGTACTCCTATTCCCTTTTCTAAGTATTCTGCTAAAAATATTTTTTGTTGCAATCGTCTGATTAGTATTTATGATGGACGTGTCCATTTACAATTAAGTGATAAGCAACCTATTTTGCGCCATGTTTTTTAAGCAAATTTTTTCAAGTAATAAGTAAAAGACTAGCATCGATTATCCAATATTTAACCCCATATATCTTTAATCTTACGCCTGAATTTAAACACAACCTTTAACCATCATCTTATAAGACACCTTCTATGACTGATAAAAATACCGACACCCCAAGCCACGATTATAAAGACACCCTAAACCTTGCCGATACGCCATTTGCCATGCGTGCAAACCTTGCCAAACGTGAGCCAGATTGGCTAGCAGCTTGGGAAGCCGACGACGTGTACGGCAAAATTCGTCAGGCGCGGACGGGCGCAACCAAATATATTTTGCACGACGGCCCTCCATACGCCAACGGGCAGATTCACTTAGGTCACGCGGTCAATAAAGTGTTAAAAGACATTATCGTCAAGTCAAAAACCTTGTCTGGCTTTGATGCGCCTTACGTGCCAGGTTGGGACTGTCACGGTTTGCCTATCGAGCAAAAAGTCGAAGCCAAAGTCGGTAAGGTCGGTCAAAAAGTCTCAGCAACTGAATTTCGTGGCCTATGCCGCGAGTATGCAAGCACGCAGATTGAGCTGCAAAAGGCTGACTTTAAACGTCTGGGCGTGTTTGGTGATTGGGACAATCCTTATTTGACGATGAACTTCCATCAAGAAGCTAATATCGTACGTGCGCTTGCTAAAATTTATGACAACGGCCACGTCACCCGCGGCATGAAGCCAGTCAACTGGTGCTTGGATTGTAGCTCTGCGCTAGCAGAAGCTGAAGTTGAATACCAAGATAAAGTCTCTGATGCTATCTATGTGAGCTTTGACGTCTTAGATACCGACAAGGTTGCAGCATTAAGCGGCATTGAAGGTAATATCGCCGCGATTATCTGGACGACGACCCCTTGGACATTACCAGCGAACCAAGCCATCTCGGTACATCCTGAGCATGACTATAGCGTGGTCACGACTGCCAAAGGTAACTTCTTATTAGCCACTGACTTGGTTGAAAGCGCATTAAGCGAGTTTAAACTGACTAACGATGGCATCTTAGCTACCGTATCAGGACGCGAGCTTGAAGGCCTGCGCGCCCAGCATCCATTGATTGCGGATCGTCAAGTGCCGCTTATCCTAGGTGAGCACGTAACCACTGATAGCGGTACTGGCCTCGTCCATACCGCACCGGGGCATGGTCTTGACGATTATATCGTTGGCCTAAAATATAACTTGCCCGTTGAAAACCCAGTCAGTGGAACGGGCGTTTATCTAGACAGCGCGGCGGTATTTGCTGGCGAACATATCTATAAAGCCAATCCGCAAATCATTGCAGCACTGCATGATAACGGCCATTTAATCAACCATACCAAAATCGAGCACAGCTATCCGCATTGCTGGCGTCATAAGTCGCCGATTATTTTCCGTGCCACGCCGCAGTGGTTTATCAGTATGGAAACTAAAGGCTTACGTGAGCGTGCGCTTGCTGATATTCCTTCTGTCAATTGGACGCCAGCTTGGGGTCAAAACCGCATTGAAGCGATGATGACCGGTCGCCCAGATTGGTGTATCTCACGCCAGCGTACGTGGGGCGTGCCGATTACCTTTTTTACTCATAAAGAAACCGGCGAGCTGCATCCTAATACGCTAGAGCTGATGGAAGTTGCCGCGCAAAAAATTGCTGAAGGCGGCGTTGAAGCTTGGTTTGATGCCAGCTGTGAAGATTTCTTAGGCGAAGAAGCGGTAGACTATGATAAAGCAACCGATACGCTAGACGTTTGGTTTGACTCAGGAACGACGCATTTTGCCGTCCTTGAGCAGCGCGATGAATTAACTAATCCTGCCGATATGTATCTTGAAGGTTCGGATCAGCATCGGGGTTGGTTCCAAACTTCCCTACTGACTTCTGAGGCGATATATGAGCGTCCACCGTTTAAACAAGTATTGACCCATGGTTTTGTCGTCGATGAAAACGGGCGCAAGATGAGTAAATCCCTTGGCAACATCATCACGCCGCAAGACGAGATCAATAAAACGGGCGCCGATATGCTACGTTTATGGATTGCCTCGAGCGACTATCGTTATGAGATGAGCGCGGGTAAAACGGTATTTAAAGGCGCCATCGACATGTATCGCCGTATCCGTAATACCCTACGCTTCTTGCTGGCCAACACCGACGACTTCGACCCTGTGACCAACAGCGTTGATATTAATGAGCTGGTCAGCCTTGATAAGTTCATCATTGAGCGTGCGCAAACGGTACAAGCGCAAATCATCAGTGCTTATGATGCGATGGACTTTCACCAAGTCACCCAGCATATCACCGCGTTTTGCTCGCAAGACTTGGGTAGCTTTTATCTCGATATTATCAAAGACCGTCAGTACACTACCCAAACTGATGGACAGCCGCGTCGCTCTGCGCAAACGGCGATTTATCATATCGCTCATGCGTTGATTCGCTGGATTACGCCGATTTCATCATTTACTGCGCAAGAAGCTTGGGAAGTATTGGAAGGTAAAAACGGCAATGACGCAGGATACGTGTTTACCGAAGAATGGTACACCTTCCCAGAGTTTGAGCTAAGCGCCATCAGTAGCGACGACTGGCAACGTATTATGCAAGCAAAAGATATGGTTAATAAGCATATCGAAACCGCGCGCGGTGAAAAAATTATCAACGCCAACTTGTCTGCGGGCGTTGATTTATATGCTGATGGTGCGATGTATGACAGCTTAGCCAAGCTTGGCGAAGAGCTGCGCTTTGTCCTGATTACCAGTAGCGCAGCGTTAAAGCCTATGAGCGCTGCGCCTGCTGATAAAGCCAGCGCAAAAGCAGATAGTAATGAAAATGAAGACACATCTAGCGATTTAGTGGTTAACGTCAGCGCTGCGACGGGCACCAAATGCGTACGCTGCTGGCATATCCGTGATGACATCGGTATAGACGCGGCGCATCCTGAACTATGTGCACGCTGCGTAACCAACGTCGCAGGCGACGGCGAGGTGCGCCATTATGCCTAACTCACCTAAAAATAAGCAGCCGCAGGTTGAGGTCGATAACTCGCCTACGCCTGCGCATGCGACTACAGGTAGCTCAACCACACCTAAAGGTCGTCTGAAGAAGACGCCAAAAATGGTCGCTAATGGCAGTCGCGCCTTTATATGGTACTTGCTGGCGCTTGCTGTGCTTATCATTGACCAGTGGACGAAGTGGTTGGCTGAAACCAAGCTAAACTTCCTTGAGCCTGTGCCCGTGATTGAGCCGTTTTTAAATTGGACGCTTGCTTATAACTATGGCGCGGCGTTTAGTTTTTTAGCAGACCAAGCAGGTTGGCAAAAATGGTTTTTTGCGGGATTAGCTCTCGTAATGTCACTGTTTTTAATCGGCTATCTGGTCAAAGCACCGCGTAAAGCCAGACTGTTATCATTGGGTCTGGCCTTGGTGCTTGGCGGCGCTATTGGCAACTTGATTGACCGCTTGCTCCATGGTCACGTGATTGACTTTATTCATGTGCATTATGCTGACGTTTGGCATTATCCAATTTTTAATATTGCCGATATCGGTATTTGTATTGGTGTGGCGCTGATTGTTATTGATATGCTGTTTTTGGAAAAAAAGCGTGATGCTTAAATGATATAAATAAGATGACTTTGTAAATAGGCTACCAAATCGGTAGCCTATTTTTTTGCGTCTTTGTTGAGAGATAGCCTATCGAATCTTATCGATAACGTAAGCCCTATAGTCGAATGGCGCGAAAAACGCTAAAGTATGATCAGTTCAATATAAAAAGGTCGCTGCCATGTCTGATAGTCAAACGTCTAATGACCAAACGTCTAATAACCCAATAAAACCTATTACCCAGAAGCAAATATCAGCCTCTAGCGACATTAATAATAAGAACAATAGTGGTAATGGCGTCACTTTATCAGTGGTACAAGCAGATATCACTACGTTAAATGTCGATGCCATTGTCAATGCTGCCAATTCAAGTTTGCTTGGCGGCGGCGGTGTAGACGGCGCGATTCATCGGGCAGCTGGACGTGAGTTATTAGCATATTGTCGTACATTGAATGGTTGCCAGACAGGCGAGGCTAAAATCAGTCCAGCGTTTAAGCTGCCTTGCCAATATGTGATTCACACGGTAGGCCCTGTTTGGCATGGCGGTAATCAACATGAGCCAGAGCTACTCGCCAACTGTTATCGAAACTCACTAGATTTAGCCGTCAAGCACAATCTTACCAGCATTGCCTTCCCCGCTATTAGTACCGGTGTTTATGGTTACCCGCTGGATAAAGCAACCAAAATAGCAATTGATACAGTGCAAAATTATGTGTTAACTGCTCAAAAACAGGCGACTAATTTCTCTATCCGCGAAGTTGTCTTTTGCTGCTTTTCAGCCAGCGATGCCGCTGTTTATAAACAAGTGTTAGAGTCGATTTAAAGCGATATTTATAAAATCATTAAACATAAAAAAACCACTAGCAATAGTGGTTTTTTATTTTGAACGTTGCAATTCATTCATTTAAAACAACGTAATCATGCATCATCTGCATGTGCTTGCTTAAACTCAGCATACTCAACTTGATACAATGAGCCAAGGCGTTGCTGCAAGTCGCTATCTAAAATCTTTTTCGCCTCTTTAAAAAACTTGTCTTCTTCTTCTTTTAAATGATGGCGTACCTTATGAATCAAATCTGCACAGGTGCTATCCCATTTCTCTTGACCAATACGTCCATCATCCAAGGTTTCCATCATCTCATCCATTTCATGATGCTCAGTAATGGCATGCCGAGACAAATCAAGCCCATCATCATGCTGCATGACGGGCACATATAAATGGCGCTCTTCAGCCGCCGCATGCGAGTGTAATTCAAGCTTTAACTCTTCATAAATGGCTTTACGCTGCGCCTCATCTTTCGTGCTTTCAAGCTTATCGCATAACGCCCGCTGTCTCTCATGATTGTCGATTAAGGCTGCAAAAATATCTTGTGTTAAATCAACTTCGTTAGCATCATTATTGTTATTACTCATTACTTTCCTCTTTAAAGTTATTGCTACGTTAAGTATTCAAATGGTTCTATTTAATCCTCAAGTATCATAACAATACTAAAAGCCGCTATTGTCATCTATCAGTTAGCAATAGATAGTCATTTGGTTAAGGTCAGCATTCAACAATGATGAATCAGGCAGTTATTCAATAATTTAATCAATGCATCTGTCAAAATCTAGACAAAAGGCAAATTTTCCAGGAATGCAAAGTCTTTACCCGCCAATATAAACAACAATCCTGCTAAATTAATAATCACAGTTAAATAATAAGTAATACGAAATTCAGGCTTTTGCGACTTATGACGCAAGTAGGTTTGCGCGACCATCGCCCCAACCCAACCGCCAAGCGCACTTAAAATATGCAAGGTTGATTCAGGCGTCCGCCAAGCACCACTTTGGGCAGCAGCTTTGTCTTTGGCATACATGCCATAGGTAATGACGCCTAATACCGCGTACCAAGCAAGTACCGGCCAGCTTAGCTTATTCATGACCACCAATAAAATTAAAACCCCATAAAAGCCAAGGCCAAGAAACAAGCGTTTCTTTTGCCCTGCTTCAAATTCTGCTTGGGCGCTGCGTTTATGATTCCGCTGCCGAATTTGGCGGTTCTTTTGCGCCATTTTTTGCTGCACAAAGCTGAGTTCTTGCACATCCTTTGCCTGCAAGCGACCCTGATTGTCTTGCCCCACTATAAAAACCACTTGCTCGCCAATTTCGGGACGACGCTGGGCTTTAAACGCGCTAACATGAAAAAATACCGACTCGCCCGCAGCGGTTTCGATAAAACCAAAACCTTTATCGTCCTGCCATTTTTTAATATGACCTTGTTGTTTAGTGCTTAGGTTTTTCGTTTTCATACTCATAGTTTTATATCATCAATTATTTTTACAACTATTATATAACTTTCCTGCACTCATAAAAAAAGCTAAGAGATTTACTCTTAGCTTTTTAGTGACCATAAAAATACCTTAACAAGACATTAAGGTATTAACGGCATTTTTTCTGCTCATACAAGTTGGTCAAATTATTGCGACGATCTTTTGCCGCATTGATAGCTTCTTCAGTATTAGAATAGGTACCAATCAAAGCTGGCCAAAATAAAATTGCGGCAGCCACATTCTTACCAGTCGCTTTACGCTCAGCACGTGCTTTTTGCTCAAAGTCATCAGCTTCAGCTATTTCATTAAGAATTTGCTGACAAGATAAATTAACATCACTTACTTTTTTAGTTTGTACAACATGTGGCGTAGCACACCCTTGAGCCAATAATGCGAACACTCCAATTACCAAAACCGCTTTTTTCATAATCATCTCAGAAGTTATTTAACTTACAATTATTAATAGATAAGTTACGTTGCTTAAATTAAGTTTACATTTATATACATTAAGAAAGACAATGTCAACTTAATTTCATTCTTGAACAACTTTAATTGTTTATGATTTTTAGTCGAGCTATTAACGCATTGTATTTATTAATTTTTTAAAAAGACATATGAAGTAGATTGGTAAAAATATCGGTAACAGCTTATAAAAGTGGCCTAACACATATCTGTCACATCAAGAGGTTTAGTCTATAGGCTATGCTAAACTCTCTATTATAATTAACCCTCTTAATCCTATTCTATAAAAGACACATTACTATGACCGACTCTCAATTTATCACGCCTAATGAAGACATACGTATTACCCACGGCAGCCTTGTGAAGCTGCATTTTGAAGTATCGCTTGAAAACGGTACGATGATTGACTCAACCTTTAACCGTGATGCGCCAGTGACGCTGACGATTGGCGATGAGAGCTTATTGCCAGGCTTTGAGCAAGTGCTAATGAACCTACGGGCTGGCGATACACGTAGCGCCCACCTTGACCCTGAGCAAGCGTTTGGTGAGTGGAATCCTGATAACATCCAGCATTTTAGCCGCACCCAATTTGCTTTGGTCGCTGACAATCCTGAAATCGGTATGCTGGTTGAGTTTGAAGATAAAGGTAAAAACACCCTACCCGGTACCATTAGCGCCATCAATGACGACGAAGTAGAAGTCGATTTTAACCATCCACTTGCCGGTCAATCGGTACTTTTTAAAGTAAAAATATTCCAAGTCACCCCACCGGGCGTCACAGGTATCAAGCTGATGTAGTATAAAAATAGCTCTGTATTAAAATTAAAAAGGACAGATACATGCAATACCAAACACTGCCGCAACTCAATGAAAAAGTTTCAAAAATTTGCTTAGGAACGATGACGTGGGGACAGCAAAATAGCGAAAGCGATGCGCATGCTCAGATGGACATGGCGCTTAGTGCAGGCGTGAACTTTTGGGATACCGCTGAGATGTATCCATCACCGCCTGATAAAGACAAACAAGGCGATACCGAACGCTTTATGGGCACGTGGTTTAACAAAACCAAACAGCGTAACAAGGTCATTCTTGCCAGTAAAATATCACCGATGGGTTTTTTACGTGACGGTCAGACGCGCTTTAATGCCGCGCATATCAGTAGCGCCATCGATAGCAATCTTGAGCGCCTGCAAACCGATTATATTGATATTTACCAGCTACACTGGCCTGAGCGTCAAACCAATTATTTTAGCCAGCTCGGTTATACTGAAGAGATGGCAGCGCAGTCGCTAGATGATTTGACGCCTTTTTTGGAGACTATCCAAGCACTAAATGATGAGATTAAAAAAGGTCGCATTCGTGCTTATGGACTATCTAATGACACCGCTTGGGGTCTGATGCGCTATCTGTGGGAAGCGGAAAAAAATGGTTTAATCGCGCCTATTACGGTACAAAATCCTTATAGTTTGCTCAATCGCGTATATGAAGTGGGCATGGCAGAGATTGCCCATCGTGAAAATGTCGGTTTACTTGCCTACTCGCCGCTCGGCTTTGGGGTGTTATCTGGTAAATACCTTGACGGTAAACGTCCTACTGGCGCGCGCCTGACGATGTATGATCGCTTTGCTCGTTATACCAATGAAGAAGCACTATCAGCCACCGCCAAATATGCCAAAATCGCAGCAGATGCTGGTTTGGATATGGCGCAAATGGCATTGGCCTTTGTCAATTCGCGCTCGTTTGTCACCAGTAATATTATTGGAGCGACCACCACTGAGCAGCTGCAATCCAATATTGATAGCATCAACTTGACCTTAAGCGCAGACGTCTTAGCTGCTATCGAAGCGGTACATACCCAACATCCTAATCCGTCACCATAATTTTACGTGGTCATAGATTGATATTGTTCAGCTTTCAATAACCTGACGTTCAGGTATTGGTATAGCAAAGAAAAAGACGCAAATCGTTAGTATTGACTACTAAGATTTGCGCCTTTTTTATGACTACTGTTTATATTGAAACTCTTATATTAAAGCTTCTCTATTTTAGACCGTTTGATGCTTGCTTATACTTTAGCTGCTTTCGTTAATACGCGTGAATGTAATTCAGCCAAACCTTCTTGCATGTGCGCTTGTAATAAATCAGTCAGCTCACTTTTGCTTAAGCCTTTAGGATCTATCGGTTCAAGCGGTAAGACAAAAGCCGTCACGTCTTTACTATCAAGCACCTTTTTTAGACTTTGTTTCATCGTCAGCTTACCGTAATAAGGTAACGCTTCACTCAAAGTGCCGTCCTTATTCACATAAGCAATCACCAACGGGCGTACAGGCACGTCTGCATCTATCGCTGCTTGTAGCAAGGTACCGTGGATACGCTTAATTTTTTTGCCATCGGTGGTGGTCGCTTCTGGAAAAAAGATAACCGAAAAGCCCTTGGTTAAAAAGGTAGCAATTTGGGCAGCGACCGTGCCAGCATCACCGGAACCACGCTCGATAAATACCGTCCCTGCCGCATGCGCCAACTTACCAAATATCGGCCAATCGCCAATCTCAGCTTTTGATAAGAAAAAAGCAGGACTCAACGTACCCACTACCGGAATATCCATCCATGACACATGGTTAGAAACCCATAGACCATGGTGTTGCTCTACGCGCTCGACTGCCACAACCTGTACGCCAAAAGAGCCTGCCATTTTACGGCAAAACGCTTGAATATAGCGCGGCAGTTTTTCGCGTGGTGGTTGTTTAAAGGCACCGATACGTTGGGCTGCGCGTAGTCCGCCAGCGATAGTAGTAGTCATACCAGCGATTTGTTTGCCGCGACCTAATTGCTGTTTGAGTGAAAAGCCTGACTTAGATTGGCTCATCTGTGTCCCTCGTGGTTAAAAACTTATGGGTTAAACTTATTTATTAAAAAGCCTATTTATTAAAAAGCTTAATGGCTAAAAAGCTCATTGCTTAAAAAACGTATGATTATATCTCGTAAACAAGCGTCATGAGTATAACAAAATTTATTCATTCAGTGACTACTTGTGCACTGAGTTATGAGTGGCTTTTGTTAATATTTTGCAATAGTTGGCTACCAGCTCATTTTTACGCCTCTCATTTTTACTTTAACAGCGCTCGACAAATTAGCACGTTTAGAAAAGCCAACCTTGTCGTTAATAGCCTCTTTCCGAAAACCCTCATACTTTCATTATTAAAACATTTAATAATAAACGCTGTAACATAAAAGTATGGCTAATTGCCTTAATACGCTTTAATATCAAGTGATAAGACCACATATAGAGGGTCATACGAAGGCTATAGCGACGCTTAACAAACCGATATTAGCCATCTATTTACTTAATGACATAGGTGATACTCTTTGGATTATTTTGAAAGACATGAAGGTGGCGAGCGCGCCATTATAGTACATTTAGACATCCGCCAAATTCAAGATCCCGATGATCTAAATGAATTTGAGCTGCTTGCAGATTCGGCAGGTGCTGATCGCTTGGCACTGGTCACAGGCTCACGTGCACGTCCTGATGCCAAATACTTCGTTGGTAGTGGTAAAGCACAAGAAATAGCAGAATTGGTACGCGAACACGACGCTGATATCGTCCTTTTTAATCACAATTTATCGCCATCACAAGAGCGTAATATTGAAGCTTTGGTACAATGCCGCGTCCTTGACCGTACAGGCTTAATTTTAGATATTTTTGCCCAGCGTGCCCGTACTTACGAAGGTAAGCTACAGGTTGAGCTTGCGCAGTTGAATCATTTATCGACGCGTTTGGTACGTGGTTGGACGCATTTGGAGCGCCAAAAAGGTGGTATTGGTCTACGTGGACCGGGTGAAACCCAGCTTGAAACAGATCGCCGCTTATTACAAGTGCGTGTAACCCAGCTAAAAACCAAACTTGAAAAAGTACGCCAAACTCGTGCTCAAGGACGAGCGCGTCGGCAAAAATCAGACGTGCCGACTATCTCACTCGTTGGTTATACCAACGCGGGTAAATCTACCCTGTTTAATCGCTTGGTTGATGAAAACATTTACGCAGCGGACAAATTATTTGCCACCCTTGACCCGACCTTGCGCCGTTTAGACTGGCAAGGCGTTGGTCGCGTGGTTTTAGTCGATACCGTTGGTTTCGTTCGTCATCTGCCGCATGAACTGGTCGAGTCGTTCCATGCAACCTTAGAAGAGACGTTAGAAGCTGACTTACTACTGCATGTTATCGATTCATCTAGTGAAGATATGCACGAGCAGATTCAAGCTGTCAAAAACGTACTTGCTGAAATTGACAACGATGTGCCTGTGCTCAACGTTTACAATAAAATTGATATCACCGATGAGCCTGCGCACATTGGCTATGCTAAGGAAGGTCAGCCAAATCGGGTTTACGTTTCTTCTCGCCAAAACCTCGGTATGGAAGAGCTGTCCCTTGCTGTGCAGCAGCTATTAATGGGCACTTTGACCACCTTTGATTTGACCCTACCTTATAATGCGGGTCAATTTAAAAATACTTTGTATGAGCTTGGCGTGATTTTAGAAGAAAGCTATGATGATAATGGTCATGAATGCTTAACCATTCGTCTGCCAAGCGACAGGCTTAAGCAGCTATTAGGTCAAGCCAATTTAAAACCGTTAGATGTCTTGCCGTTGGCACAGGCAACATTGCTAATGCCGATACTTGAAGAGTTTGAACAGCTTGATGAAGAAGATAATCATGATGAAGAAGAGTCTTTAACGGCAGAAGAAGAAAATGCCTTTGCCGAGTTTGAAGCGTTAAATTCTGCGGCACAAGAATCTGATTCGCAGAGTTAAACAGTCTCGCTTCAAACTACTTTCTCTAAATGATATTTAAAAAAGGACGCTATTATTTGATAGCGTCCTTTTTATATGCCCTGTGCATAGTTACTGTTGTATGAGAGATTTAAAACTGCTTCATACCCTTATCATACCTACAATCTACGCTTAGGCTTTATTAGTGCGCCTACTCTCTATATAATCAGGCACTATGCTTGCGTTAAAATGTTACATTTAAAAAGCAGCTGTTAGAATCTCTATGTTAAAACGCATCCGAAAAATAATACCAGTAACACTCAGTTGCTAAGTTGCGCAGTTATTAATACTACTAGCTATTGATGCAGTAGGATTTTTTATAGTCACAGCATTAAATGCTATGTACTTTTATTAGCTCCCATTTATACCTTCTCTTGTTATATTTTATTTGGCCAAAATTGCTTATGAAGCCTTCCTCCTCTTCTTCGAACATACCCTTATGGATGGCGTTAATATTGACGCTGATACTGGTTGTGGTGGTTCGTGAATCCGCCGTTATTGTTTGCCAATGGGCGGGTATCGAAAAAGCCGCCAATATCGTTGGTCTGCTGACGATGTTTGTTATTTTGATGGTTTGGCGACTGATAAAAGGGCTGCCCAGTTGGCTAACCCAAGCAAGTAACACCTTATTGGTTGATAGTGGCTTTGCTTTTCTACCCGTTTCTGCGGGTGCAGGCTTGCTGCTATTCGCATTAGGCGATGAGTTTTGGGGGGTGATGCTAACGATGATTATCAGTACACTTATCCCGCTTTGGGGACTGGCTATCCTTGCCAATCGCTCTCTTAATAACAGCGGCGATACAGACAGCAGTGACAATCTGAATACGACCAACCAGCAGAAGGGACAGCATTAAGCTGTAGGGACAAGGCAACGTTATGAGTTTTGATAGTGTGTTTACAGCAACCCTTGCTGCAATATTATTAACCTTGGCAGCGCACGTCATTGCCCGCGTCCTCGCGCGCAAGCTGTCATGGTTGCCAATGGTCATCACCGCATTGGTATTAGTGCTGCTATTTTTGTTTATTTTGCAATGGGATTACAACCATTATTACAGCGTGGCAAAACCGGTATTCGACAACTTATTAGGTTATGTGACGGTATTACTGGCCGTACCATTGGCAGCGATGAACTTTAAAGGCTTGCCGGTTAAAAAGCTCACCATGATTGTGGCGCTGGCGAGCGTGGTTGGTGCCTTGCTACCCATGTCGCTGGCCTATCTATTTTCACTGAGTAACGAGACCATCTTGGCATTTGCCACCCGTTCAGTGACCACGCCGATTGGTCTCAGTGTGGCGGATTTGATTAAAGCGCCACTGGCGATGGCAAACTTGATTATCATTGTGTCAGGACTTATTGGTGGTACCTTAGCGCGCTTCTTATTTCGCGGTATTGACGATGACCGCGCCAAAGGCTTAGCACTTGGCTTAGCAGCGCATGCCTTTGGCACCGTAGAAGCGTGGCAAATCAGTCATACTGCTGGACGTTATGCTGCCTTTGGCTTGGCCGTTAATGGTTTGGTTACCGCTATTTGGGTACCTATCTTTATTAGTGCGTTATCGTCTTAAAATAATTTAAGTTAAATGTAAACACCTTAAAGCCCATCATCCTTGATGGGCTTTAACTTTTACCTAAGCTTATTTTACAGACCTTTTTAGCTTCATTTCTTAATTACCTTTACTACAAAGATAAAGGCAAAAACCTCGCCATTATAAGCTGTTGAGCAGCATCCCTTCTATTACCATCTTGATTTCATTCAAATTTTTTTACAAATTAAAATAACTTTTGACTGCGCGTGCACGCATTCAGATGTGGCAAAAACTTATTTTGTGTTATAGTAAACAACTATTATTTTTTGTATCTATTGCAAGTGGTTTTGTTAGACGTGAATTCGTAGGTAGTTGCCATATTTGGTTACTATAAAATCCTACAGACGCGATAACCGCTTTGACGCGCGACCTGACGCGCTTATAGGCAAAGCAATTTGCTATTACTCGATAAAAAGTGATAACCCTATGATAAATATTGCACCTTTAATGACGCGCTGCTTGTCTCCCGTTTTACTGACGGCTATTGCCCTCTCTAGCCTCCCTATCGCCGCTCAAGCAGGCAATATGTATATCTACAAAGACAAAGGCGGACAAGTACTCCTTACCAACGTCAATCCTAGCGGTAATTTTGATAAATTTAACAAAAAAGTAAAAACCACCTATTATAAAGATTCTAACGCTTACAATGCTGGTAGCAATACTAGTGCGGATTACGGTAGCAGCACTGCAAGTAGTAGCAGTGGCCGCAACTCTTATGACAACTATATCCGTGCTTCAGCCGAGCGTCATGGCGTAGATCCTGCGCTGATGAAAGCTATGATGCATACTGAATCTGCGTTTAATCCCAATGCGCGCTCACCTGTCGGCGCCCAAGGTTTGATGCAGCTCATGCCAGCGACTGCCCGCCGCTTTAAGGTCAGTAATCCATGGAATCCTGCCGACAATATCGAAGGCTCAGCGAAATATATCGCTTGGCTGATGCGCCGCTTTAACAATAACGTTGAATTTGCCGTGGCTGGTTATAACGCTGGTGAAGGTAACGTCGATAAATATAATGGCATTCCACCGTTTAAAGAGACGCGTAATTATGTCAAAAGTGTGATGAGCCGCTATCATAGCCTATATAAAAATGATTCAGCGTTATCAGGCAAAACCATGAATGCCAATAATGCTACTAATACCACTAACGGCAGTGGTATGCAAAATGTCAGTTATGGTACCAGTAGTAATACCAACAGTGCCAGTTACGCCAACTCTGCTTACTTAGCACTACGTTAATACTGATAATTTATATTTACACTCAGCATAAAGAGCTTATCTTTTAAATCTTGCAGAAGTAAACAAACACAAAAAAGCCCGTTATATCAATAACGGGCTTTTTTACGATTTATACTGCTTGTTCTATATTACTTAAAGCTTACTTGCTAGCAGCTTGAGCGGCAGCAACTTCAGCAGCAAAGTCTTCTTGCTTCTTCTCGATGCCTTCACCAACTTCTAGACGTTTGAAATCAAGTACTTTTACGCCTTCAGCTTTTAATACGTCACCAACTTTTTTCTCATTGTCCATCACGTATGGTTGACGTAGTAATGTTACTTCGTCTAGGTACTTACGTAAGCCACCTTCGATCATTTTTTCAACGATGTTGTCAGGCTTGCCAGACTCTTTCGCTTTTGCTTCGATGATGTCTTTTTCGCGTGCTAGTACATCAGCATCTACGCTTTCATCATCTACGGCAACAGGGTTGAATGCTGCAATGTGCATCGCAAGGTTTTTGCCAGTGTCTGCACTGCCGCCTTCATAAGATACAACCACACCGATACGTAGACCGTGGCGATATGCAGCAATGTTTGCGCCTTCAAGTACTTCAACACGGCGGATTTGGATGTTCTCACCGATTTTTTGTACTAGAGATACACGTGCTTCTTCAACCGTTTGACCACCGCCATAAGGTAATGCTGAGATAGCTGCAACGTCAGTCTCATTGTTTTCTAGCGCGATGTTTGCGACTTTTTCTGCAAAGGCAGTAAAGTTTTCATCTTTTGCAACGAAGTCAGTTTGGCAGTTAACTTCTAACAAGAATGCTTTGTTGTCGCCTTGAGCGATAATGATAGCGCCGTCAGCTGCGATGTTACCCGCTTTTTTAGCCGCTTTCGCTTGACCTGATTTACGTAGGTTATCAATGGCCACTTCAACATCACCATTTGACTCTTCTAACGCTTTTTTACATTCCATCATGCCAAGACCAGTACGGTCACGCAATTCTTTTACCATTTTGGCAGATACTTTTACTTCTGACATAAGAGTTACCTTTTATTATATACATGAATATTGTTATGTAGGGGTATGCTTAAAATCTATTCGATAACTTGATTAATATTAAGTAAACATTACTCTTAATATTAGACTTAAGCCTTAATAAAACCACTCATAGTTAATGATTATTCGTATCATCAAAAAAGCAATGTGGCTCGTATAGACGATAATACTCGCCCAATCATGACACGCTTATTAATTTTGACCATAAACCATTAAGAGCAAGGCATGACGAGTAAAACTACATCATGCCTTTTATGAGCTTATATGCTGTTAATAACCTTATATGAATGCTGACAAGATAACTATCAAGACACCGTTACAAAGTTAAACCTTAGCGGTCAGCGATTTATTCTGCTGGAGTTGCAGCAGCTTCTTCAGCTTTAGCTTCAACTGGCGCTTCTTCAGCAGCAGCAGGTGCTTCTTGGTCAGCTTTACCACCAGCTTGAGTTTGTGCGTATTCTTTACCAGCGATAATCGCATCGGCCATAGAAGTTACATACAAAGTCACGGCACGGATAGCATCATCGTTAGCTGGGATGATGTAATCAACGTTATCAGGGTTAGAGTTAGTATCAACGATACCGATAACTGGAATACCTAGGTTTTTAGCTTCTTTGATAGCAATGGCTTCATGATCTACGTCTACAACGAAGATTGCGTCAGGTAGGCCGCCCATGTCTTTAATACCGCCTAGTGAACGCTCAAGTTTTTCCATATCGCGAGTACGCTCTAACGCTTCACGCTTAGTAAGCTTAGCGAAAGTACCGTCTTCTGCTTGTTTTTCTAGCTCTTTTAGACGGTTGATTGACTGGCGTAGTGTTTTCCAGTTAGTCAACATACCACCTAACCAGCGATGGTCAACGTATGGCATGCCAGCGCGAGCTGCTTGCTCAGCGATGATACCGCTTGCTGCGCGTTTAGTACCCACGAACAATACTTTATTTTTCTTAGCAGCTAGGCCGTTTACGTAAGTCAATGCTTCGTTAAACGCTTTTACTGTGTGCTCTAAGTTGATGATGTGAATCTTGTTACGGGCACCAAAAATATATGGACCCATTTTTGGATTCCAAAAACGTGTTTGGTGACCAAAGTGAGCGCCGGCTTGTAGTAAGTCGCGCATTTCGATTTTGGTTGGATTCTTTGTAGCCATGTTAAATGTCCTGTTGGTTGGGTTATGCCTCCACATCACAAAAACTGCCTATCTAGCGACACGCATCTGCCCTTGTTAATGCTCATCAATAGCGCATTAAGCCAATAGTAACTTTGGGCAAATTAATCAAGTCGCCAAACACCCAGCAATTTTTTGCCATGATGTGTGTGTCATTGGTTGATGGGTTGGTTTAAAAAATGAGCTATGATTTGAACGTAAAGAATAGTACTAAATGCTAAAAAATAGCTGGGCTGTATTTTATCATATAAGTGAGAGTGACTTCTACTATTATATCGCGCTGTGGCTCAACTACTCTGCATTATCCAAATTCAAATTACGGTCTATTTGCCAAATTAAATAAGTACCAAGACTCATCAGTGCAAACATCGCGATACCGATTTTCAGTACCGGATTGACGGGGAATAAGTTTAGTAATAAACCACCGAAGATACCGACTGAAAACATCAACGAGCCTTGTAGCGCACTTGCCATACCAGCGCGGCGTTTTTGGAAAGCAAGCGCAATCGCCGATGCGTTTGGCTGCGTCAAACCCAAACCAGCAATACAGAAGAAAATACAGGCTAAAACCAGCGGCAACCATGCATCGGTACCAAAGATTAGCCCTATCCCAAACAGTGCCCCAGCCGAGATAACTTGCATCATCGCCCCAAAACGCAGAATACTCAAAATACGGAAACGATTGGTCAGCCATTGATTAAGTTGGGTTAAACCCACAAACCCTGCCGCATTCATGCCAAACAACCAACCGAAATGTGTCGCTGACATGCCGTAGGTATCCATGATTAATTCAGAAGCAGAACTAATATAGACAAACATCGCTCCCATCAATAGTCCGCCACCAATCGCTGGATAATTAAAAGTCGGATCCTTTAATAAATCCCAATATTGGCTCAGCACTTCTTTGGCAGGACGAACGTTACGGTTTTCTTCGGTGAGCGTCTCAAAAAAGAAAAACTTGGTGAGCAATAAGTTTAGCGTGCCAAAGGCCGCCAAAAACCAGAATATAGAATGCCAGCTAAAGAATTGTAAAAATATAGCACCCAATGACGGCGCTAATATCGGCGCTAAACCCATTACCAATATCATGATAGAAAAGGCTTTCGCTGTTTGCTTGGCTGTCAAGCGATCACGAATGGCAGCACGAGTAACAACCGCGCCAACACAAGCACCAAGCGCTTGCAACGTACGACCAACAAACAATACGTATTCATTATCGGTGGTCGCACAAATAATCGAGGCAATCACATATAAAGTCATGCCGATATATAAAGGTTTGACGCGACCAACGCGATCACTAAATGGACCATAAAACAGCTGACCAAATACCAGACCGACAAAATAAGCTGGAACCGAGTTGGCCATAAATGCAGTCGAGACACCAAAATCCTCTGCCATCGATGGTAATGCAGGCAAATACATATCAATCGATAATGGCCCGACTGCCACGATAAGCCCAAGCATCATAATCCATGCAACAGGCAAATCGGCAGAGCGCACTCGGTCAGCAGCATTTGGTTTATTAGGCAGGGAGGATTTTGGAGCAGACATAATTAGACCATATGATAGAGTGATTATTATTTTATTATTGATGCCTGATTTGTTTTGTAATTTTAATAAGCTTTTATTTTAAACTGAGCTTTGTTAAAAATAACTTTTACAAACAATCATGCCTACTGACAGGCAGCGACGCAAGCAGTCTAGAAAAACAGATAATGCTATATTGCACTATCTGCTTGTAATTCAATAGACGCTTGATGTGAATAAAACAAACCTGTGTAACTAAAATAATCTATCAATACATGGCTAAATTTTTCTAACGGAATTGACGTTTACCAAAAGCGGTACTGGCTTGCTTGGCTTTTCTAAGCGCCAGTTTACGGTTGCGACCAAACATCATTTTTAACTGCCAGACTTTTTCTTTGTATAAAGTAGTAGCTGGCTGCTGGAACATCGCATTGATAACGCGCTTACTTGCCAGCACCGCATCGGGTGAGCGCTCAGCAAATTCAGCGGCAAGCTTTTGTGCCTGCTCAAGTGGTGCCTCACTACAATGACTGACTAATCCAAGCGCTTTGCCTTCCTCGGCATTCACGGTACGAGCCGTCATTGCCAGCTCCTTTAAGATATCAGCGCGTACGACACCAAACCCTGATTGCGTCAAACCCATGTCAGGTACCAGTCCCCACTTGGCTTCCATAATAGACAATTTGCATTCAGGATGGCTAATACGCACATCACAAGCCAGCGCCAGTTGTAATCCTGCGCCAATACAATAGCCTTCTAAAACCGCAATCACTGGCACGGGGACATCGCGCCAAACCAAGCAGACGCGTTGAAATAAGCTCTGCCAAGGTTTAATAAGCTCCCATAGCGCAAAGGCTTGGTTTTTGGGATGGTTTAAATCGCCTAAATCGATACCGGCACAAAACGTGCCTTCAGCGCCGTTAAGAATCACTGCGCGTATGCTTTTATCTTTACTGATACGACCGGCGACCGCTATCAACTCTTCGACCACTTTAAAACTCATGGCGTTCTTTTTTTCCGGTCGATTAATGGTCACCGTTAATATATTGTCATTGGCGCTGACTTGTAATGTCTCATACTGGTAAGTGGCAATAGCGTGCATAATCATCCTTAATAATAAATAAAACAAATATAATGGTTGGTGCTCAGATTAATATTAACAGCCTTGCTTCAACCCTTCCTTATCAATAACTGACTGCTAGGGTATCGTTTATCATCAAGACCATCCAAGTTCTGTCTCAACTCTAGCTCAGTTTTGCCTCAGCCCTATAAAGCCAGCTACCTTAAATCATTTTCCACGTCATATCATTTTCACTTAGACGGTGATAATTAAGCTGCGGATACGCCGATAAATCCAGTGTTTGTAAGTTATTTAACGCGGTCAATAGCGCTTCATAATAAGGCTCAAGCATCGCAAATTGAGCGGGCGTGGTATGTTGGATATTTAATAAGCATTTATCCTCTAAATCTTGGCTGGCCTGCCGTAACTGCGGCACGCCCGTATAGCGACTGCCGCCTAAGATACGATGGGCAATTTGCGCAAGCGCACTGCGGTTGCGACTCTCCCATGCCTGCATCAATGCTTGCTTTTCATCATTAATGGTATCGAGCATCATAATAATCAGCTTGGCAGCCAAATCAGGTTTATTGGCTGAACGCGTCAACGCATCTTGCCAATTTAAAATCTCCGAGGTATGAATAGCATTGATGCCCAAGTCTGTATTACTTTGCCCTTGCGTTGTTTCTACATTTTGCTCATCTTTAGCATTCTCTGTCATTTGATAGGGCGGATAAACCAATGGTGCTTGCCCCTGCCCTTGATAGCGCAAATTCTCATAGCGTGGCTTTTCATAGCGTGACTTCTCGTAACGTGGTTGGGTTTCGCGCGGTGTTTCGCGTCTATAATCTTCACGCGGCTGACTGTCACGCAGATAGTCATCGCGAATTTTTTTGAGCGATAAAGGTCGAGTGATTTTTGGTGGACTGATCGCGTCAGCATCTCTATGAGAATCAGTATCGCGATGACTATCATCCCCTTTAACCATCGGATAAGTCGGCGCTGTCAGACCTGTATACGCCGTTAAAGAATCTTGCGTTAATGTATTGTTAAAATTAGAACTTGGTAAATCCGAGCTGGGCGAATTTTCAGCGTGTAAATCATCATTAGTAAGGGCGGTTACTGGCGGCACTGAAGTGGTACGACCAAGCCATTTTTGTAGCACTTGTAATAATTGTGGCTGGCTAATAGGCTTACCGACATAATCATTCATACCGCTCGCAATCAGCTTTTCGCGCTCATCAGCTAAGCCATGAGCGGTCAAAGCAATAATAGGAATATGATGATCAGGGGTTTCGATATTACGGATTTGCCGCGCCGCTTCATGCCCCGACATACGCGGCATTTGAATGTCCATAAATATCAAATCAATGCTGTTTTTGTGCGCCGCATTGCCTTTATCATCTGTCGTAGCATCGTCAAGATGTAATGAGTTAACCGCTGATTTACTGACATCATCGCGGGCTTCGGCTTTAGATATTTGGGTCTTTTTCGACAGACTTTGCTTTTCAGTTTTAGCGGTTTTAATATGTTTGGTTTGCTGTTTACTGATGATTTCTATCGCATCAAAACCACTACTGGCGGTAATCACATGGATACCAAGCTCACTTAATAGCGCATCAAGCACCAGTAAGTTTGGCAGATGATCGTCGACGGCTAAGACGGTAACGCCTTTCCAGCGCGGCTCTTGAACGCCACTCGGGGCGCTACGTTTTTGCGTATCAAGCATCGCATACAGCTGCCTTTTATCTAATGGCTCATACAAAATATTGGCATGATAACGATTAAGCAGCGCTTGGTCAGCGGCAACTTGATAGCCAAATACTGCCAGCTTACCTTGATAATGCAGGCGAATCTGTTTGAGTAGCGCCATCATATCGTCTTGGGTATCATCATCCACAATGACCCAATCCCAATAATTGCCGCGCTCTTTGAGTGATTCAAGTACGCCCGGTAAAGAGTTGGCTTGGGTCAGGGTAATCGGTAAATGTTGCAAACTGGCTTTCAGCACCTGTATCGATGCCGTATGATTGATCCAAACCAGCACATTAAACTCGTCCGTATCGCTGGCAAGTGGCGCGAGCACGGGCAACTCAATCGTTTGCCCAGTCGCCGCTTCCAAGACATCGACATGGGCTGGCATCCGAAACCAAAACGTTGCCCCTTGGTTAGAGATATTTTCTTGCACATTGTCATAAAAACCAATATCGCCGCCCATCAGCCGCGTTAGCTGCTTGGAGATGACCAGACCCAAACCGGTACCGCCATATTGGCGCGTAATTGACGGATCGCCTTGGCTAAAGCTTTGAAAAAGCATTTTTTGGTCAGATAATGAAATCCCTTTACCGCTATCTTGCACGCTAATCATTAAGTAATTGTCGCGATGATCATCCAAGCTGACGCGTACAACCACATCGCCGCTATCGGTGAATTTAATGGCATTACCGACGATATTGGTCAGTACTTGTTTAAGACGCAGGGCATCGCCGTTGATACGCATCGGCACGTCGTTATAAAACAACACCGCCATACGCAGCCCTTTCTCTGCAGAAACCGGCGATAGCATATCGACGACATCATAAATAGTGTCATAAAGGTCAAATTCATGACGATCAAGTACAAGCTTGCCCGCTTCAATCTTGGAAAAATCCAATACGTCATTCACGAGTGCCAATAAATGCGCCGACGATTTACGGATGGTTTGCACATACAAATCTTGTTCAGGATTGAGCTCGCCGTGCCGCGCCAGCAAATTAATAAAACCATCGATACTGTTTAAGGGTGTACGCAATTCATGACTGATATTGGCCAAAAACGCCGACTTTGCTTGGCTGGTTGAGATTGCAGCATCACGGGCATTACGGATAGAGATGTTTTGCATCTCCATCTCATCAAATGCTAAGCGCAAATCATCCTCGGTTTGCTCGGCATGGTCTTTTAAATCTTGGAAGCTGGCATGTAGACGGCGTAAGGTCTTGACCAAATCTTGCTGCAATAAATTCAGCTCACCATTCGATTCAACCGGAATAGGCTGATAAAGATTATCGACATGGGTACGTTGTAATTGCAAACGCAGCTCGTAAATCGGCGCAATCCAACGTTTTGAATAGATATTTAAGCTTAACAATAAAATTAAAATGGTAAATAAGCCGGTAATCGCCAGCGCCATGGCAATACGATAACGGGCGATATAAAGCGGCTCGTTATCCATATCGACCATCAGCCACACTTGCTGCCCGTCAAACTCACCCAAAGTACTGCCGTAAGCTGTACCAATAGGCGTGGGCTTTTGCGATAAAAAGCGCTCTGATGCATCTATCAGTGGCCATGCCTCATCGATACCATAGCCGACGCTTGCTAACACTTCATTGTTTTGATTGATAATGGCAATACGTTGAACATGCTGCTCCGACTGCATGCGCCCGAGCCTATCTTGAATACCTTCTAACGTCGCGATCGCTACTTGCGATTTATTATCAGTTTTGCTTTTACTGTCGCCCGTTTCTGCTTGCTGCTTTTCTTGCTCTAATAGTTCAGGGACGAGCTCCGCAATCGCCGGCGTATAGCGAATCAGCACCGCCTCTGCCAAAACTTCTTGTTCAGAATTACTGGCGCGCATGGTTTCATAAAACACCAAAATACCACCTACCGCTGCCAATAAACAAATCGGCAAAAACACCAATATAATCAGCTGACCATAAGCGCTACTGGTATCAAAACGTTTTTTGTAAGCCATGCTGGGTTTACTCTCCACTGATATTGGTGACAGATATTATTGGTGATAAATATTGTACGATGCATTATGTGTTAATAATTGGCTAAGCACTAACGGCAAGCCGGCAATTATAGCTTGAGATTATCTTAGCAGGATTCTATCAGAGGCGGTTAGCCATTCATTGACTCATCTTCATTAACCAATCTTATTAAGCAAGCGTTATTGCTCAACAAGCCGCGCCTCATATTTATGCTTAATAACTTATACATTAATGTAAATACACAAGGTTATAAACAAATAAGCTATCCTCAATAAAAATTTATGCATTAAGCGCAGCTGAAAACAAAATGATATAATGACGCAACTTTTTATTGCGTCACCCTCAATACCTGATAGTCATGAAGTACTGGCCTGTTAATGTTTTAGTACCTATCATTTAAACAGCACCTATTAAAAACTTAATAATTAATAAGGATACCTTATGTCCGCTACGGCCCAGTCAAACGCCAATTTTATTACGCAAATCACTGACCTTGCCGATTGCGTAGGTCAGACGCCATTGGTTAAATTGCATCGTCTGCCCGAGCAAGAGCAGATTGCCAATGGGGCTGTGGTACTTGCAAAGCTTGAAGGTAATAACCCTGCCGGTTCGGTAAAAGACCGTCCAGCGTTCAATATGATTTATCAGGCTGAGCTGCGCGGTGATATTAAGCCGGGCGATATGCTGATTGAAGCCACCAGCGGCAATACCGGTATAGCTTTAGCCATGGTTGCGGCGATGCGCGGTTATCCGATGACCTTATTAATGCCAACCAACTCGACCCAAGAGCGTAAGGACGCCATGACCGCTTACGGCGCGACGTTAATTGAAGTCGACGAAGGTATGGAGGCAGCACGCGATATGGCGCTGCAGATGCAAGCGGATGGTAAAGGTATCGTCTTAGATCAATTTAATAATCCTGATAATAAACAAGCACATTATCTGACCACCGGTCCTGAGCTATGGGCGCAAACGGACGGTAAAATCACTCACTTTATCAGCTCTATGGGCACCACTGGCACCATCACTGGGGTGGCGCAATATCTTAAAGAGCAAAACCCTGATGTTAAAATCATCGGTTTGCAGCCTGATGAAGAAGCGTCTATCGCCGGTATTCGCCGCTGGCCTGCTGCTTACATGCCGGGTATTTTTGAAGCCGACTTGATTGACGACATCATGGATGTCGATCAACATATCGCCGAAGTCTATATGCGCAAATTAGCCAAAACCGAAGGCATTTTTGCTGGCGTATCCTCAGGCGCGGCCGCTTGGGCAGCCGTCGAAGTCGCAAAAGAAAATCCAGACGCGGTTATTGCCTTTATCGTTTGTGATCGCGGCGATCGTTATTTATCGACCGGCTTATATAATGTTATCGACAACGATGCTGACGACAGTAACGTGAAAGACAATGTAGATAGTGAAAAATAAAAAGTACGCAGTAGAAAGTCAGAAATAGAATGTACGCACAATGCAGCAGCATAAGCTAATAAATCATAAGCTCAGCAATGATAGTTTTATCAGTCATCAACCAAAGCCAATAGTTAGGTAGGATTATTTATGTCAAACGCCCTTTCGTCCAAACCTATCTTGGTCTTTGATATTGAGACGGTTGCCGATACCGAGGCTGCCCGCCGTATTTACCCACAATTGGCCGAGCTAAACGATGCCGATGCCTTAAGCGCATTGACGGCGCTGCGACTCCAAGAAGCGGGACATGGCTTTATGCGTTTGCCGCTGCAGCGTATTGTCTGTATTTCTGCCCTTTATATTAAAGACGGTCAATTTTCCTTATTTTCTTTGACGGCAGATAAGTTTAGCGAAAAAGACATACTGAGCAAATTTTTCCGTGCATTCAGTGACCTTGAAAAGCTGCCGCAGCTGATTAGTTGGAACGGCTCAGGCTTTGATATTCCGGTGCTTATTTATCGCGCGATGCAGTATGACTTGGCAGCGCCGTGGTTATTTGAAGAAGGCGAGCGTATCAAAAATATGCGTTTTGATAACTATGTTAATCGTTTCCATACTCGCCATCTTGATTTGATGGACAGATTTAGCCAATACGGTGCCAGCCGCCGTGAAGCTATGGATGTCGTTGCCAGTCTTTATGGCTTACCCGGTAAGACCGATGTCGATGGCAGCATGGTTGGCGATCTGGTCAGCAATGGTGATTGGCAAACGTTGTCAATATATTGCGAATCCGATGTGATGAATACCTGGCTGATATATCTGCGTTGGTTACGGTTGACCGGTCAGTTATCCTCACCGGATTTTGATGCCTGGCAGCAGCAAAGCCATGATTATTTGGCACAATATACCCAAGCAGATGGCAGTCCACGTCATCATGAGTTTATTGCTGATTGGTCATCTGCGCCTGCACCATAGCAGACATTTTTATATAACGGACGTATTTATAAAAGCTTCTTTATAAAGATGACGTTTTAACAACTAACGTCTCACCCTCATTTATCATTTATCATTTATTACTTACTATTTATTATTTAAGGCAGGTTTATGCAACCCACCGATTCAAAAAACTCTACCATCTTAGATACCAGCCAACAGCCTAACGAGACTCAGACCATTACTATTCCGCCAAGTAAGAAAAAATCTAAGCCGTCATCAAAAACGCGTCGCCGTTTAAAAGATGCTGAGCCACTACCTTTTAATATCGATGGCTTGTCACATGATGGTCGCGGCGTTGCGGTATATGGCAATGGCTTTGGTGAAGCTGATGGTCATATCGAAGACAAGCATGGCAAAAAGATTTTTGTCAGCTTTGCGCTACCGGGTGAAAGCGCCTTAGTCAAAATTACCAATAGCCGTACCAGCTTTGAAGAAGGTGATGCGGTGAGCATTACTGCCAATCCAAACCCTGAGCGCGCCGTACCGCCCTGTCCCCATTTTGGCGTCTGCGGTGGCTGTAATCTGCAACATTGGCAGCCAGATGGTCAAATCAACTTTAAGCAATCTGTGCTTGCTGAAATGCTTATCCATCAAGCGAATGTTGAACCAGATCATTGGCTCGCGCCGGTGGTCGGTGATCGTTTAGGTTACCGTACCAAAGCACGATTGGGCGTCCGTTATGTGGCCAAAAAAGAAACCGCCTTGGTTGGTTTCCGTGAGCGCTCAAGTAACTTTTTAGCGGAATTAAATGAGTGTCATATCTTAGACCCACGGATTGGTTTTGAGATTGAAAATTTAAAAGCACTTATCAGTACCTTAGAGAGCCGTGACAAAATTGCCCAGCTTGAACTGGCTATGGGTGAAGCGATGCCAGAGCTACCTGATGGCAATCAGCCGGTTGCACTTATCGTGCGTAATTTAGCGCCATTATCAGATGCTGATATTGAGAAGCTAAAAACGTTTTTTGCAGCGCGCAATTGGCAATTATATTTACAGTCAAAAGGCGCCGATAGCATTCAGCGTATTGCCTTGACTGAGAATGACGATATGAGTGAGCAATTTGGGCGCTTATATTATCAATTACCAGAGTATGATTTGACGCTTGAGTTTATCCCAACGGACTTTACCCAAGTCAATTTATCGGTAAACCGACAGATGACCAAGCTTGCTTGTGATTTATTAGACTTAAAAGCGGGCGAACGCGTGCTAGATTTATTCAGTGGTTTGGGCAACTTTAGCTTACCACTAGCACGTTTAGTCGGCGAAACGGGCTCGGTGGTCGGCGTTGAAGGCAGTGAAGCCATGACTGCCCGTGCGGCTGACAATGCTCGTCGTAACGGCATAAATAATACTGAGTTTTATAGCCAAGATTTAACCCAAGATTGCACCGATAAACCTTGGGCCAATCAGGGCTTTGATGCGTTACTCATTGACCCGCCGCGTTCGGGCGCTTGGGAAATTATGCAATATCTGCCGAAGTTTAACGCCGAACGTATTGTCTATGTCTCTTGTAACCCTGCTACCCTCGCCCGCGATACCAAAGCCTTATTAGAGCAAGGCTATCGTTTGACGCATGCAGGCGTGATGGATATGTTCTGTCATACCGGTCACGTTGAGTCAATCGCGTGCTTTGAAAAAGTTTCAGCTTAGCACTTGCTTTAAGCGACTAATCTTTCAAAGCATGGCTTTTTTAAGTGTGACATTTTAAGAAACATAACGCTCATTTTTAACCGCATCGCTTTATGCAAAAACAGATTAAGCGATAAGGTTAATAATGCTGTATGTTATCAACACCGACATGATCATTACAGAGCCTTGCTTGATTTGTTATTGCAAAATGAGATAATAATAACCAATATATTGAGGCCTTCTTAATCGAGATATCATGAGTTTTGGTACTCATGGCTCTATATGTTATTTATCTCTATCATTTTATAGCTGCTAGAAAAGGATTTTTAGCGGCTGAATTGATTTATCGCTGTTATTTGCCTATCGCAAGATTTAAGTCTGCGTGGCAAATGAGGCGCAAATCAATTTTGAATAGCTAAGAGGAGTGGGCTATGGTAAAAATTCGTGAAGGATTACCGCTGGTAGATGGACAAACCACGCAAGCCGATAGCGCAACATTGGCAGCTCAACTGGTCGCAAGCCAACGCTCGCACCAGTCTGCTAATAGCTATGCCCAAATTCCACTCGATATCAAACATCAGCTTGCTACTCACAAGCTGCACACCACTTTTGATCGCTCTGCTCAGTATGCTTATCATAGCCATGACCCGAATCTTAAAGATGAGTATTTGAAAAATCAGCTTCTTGATGACAGCTCTACGCTTTCAGAAAAAGAGCTTAAAGCGATTGATTTAGATCAAATAAATATCGACGTCCCCACTTGGCTTGATAATGTCGCCAAGCGTATCGGTCAAGATTCCGTACCCAATCTTGCCGCTGCTTGCGAATTTATCCGCAGTCACATGAATACCAGTGAATCTGAGCGCTCAGGCGCTTACGTCACGGGTATTGCGATGACCGATATTTTGACTTACCTTTATCAAGATGAAGATGCGCTCGTCGCAGCGATGCTCTATCGCAGCGCCCGTAAATCGATTATCAGCTTAGCTGAAATTGAAAAAAAATTCGGCGCTGATATCTCAACCTTGGTCAAAGATACTTTGGCGATGGGTAAGCTGTCCGAGATTATCGAAAGCAATAAGCGCTTAGAAGATCATTTTGTTAATAATCAACGTGATCAGCTATCCAATATTTATAGCATGCTTATCTCTGTTACCAATGATGTGCGCGTCGTGCTGATTAAATTGGCGGAGCGGACCTTTGCCATGCGCGAATTGACCTTTTCTAGTGAAGAGCGGCAACACCGTGTCGCGCGCGAGGTCATGACTATTTATGCGCCATTGGCTCATAGGCTTGGTATTGCTCAGCTAAAATGGGAGCTTGAAGATTTAGCGTTCCGCTATCTTGCTCCTGAGCGCTATAAAGAGATTGCTCGATTATTATCAGAAAAACGTAGCGAACGTGAGTCTTACATTCAGCGCGTACAAGATAAGCTCAATGCAGCCTTAGCAGAAGCCGGTATCGAAGCCGAGGTTTCAGGGCGCGTTAAGCATATCTACTCTATTTACCGAAAAATGAAGCTCAAAGGCTTGTCCTTTGATCAGCTTTATGACATTCGGGCGCTGCGCGTTTTGGTCACCAACCCTTCAGACTGCTATCACGTTTTGGGATTGGTACATGGTTTATGGCGCTATATCCCTGAGCAGTTCGACGACTATATTACCAATCCAAAATCTAACGGTTATCGCTCGCTACATACGGCGGTCATTGCCGAAAACAAATCGCTTGAAGTACAAATTCGTACGCATGAGATGCACTTTGAAGCCGAGCTTGGCATGTGCGCGCACGTCAACTACAAAGAAGGTTTGAAGAACAAAAAGGATAATTACCTTAACCAAAGAATCAGCTCATTACGGCAACTGCTTTCTATCAATAATGAGACGCGCCATCAGCCGCGTTCAGCCTTATTAACCGGCGAAGAATTAGAAGAAATCGAGTTTGACGAAGAAGAGCAATTGGTTGATTTTGACGAGCTCGAGCGTATTTATATCTTTAGTCGTGATGGCGATATCACTGAGCTGCCAAAAGGCGCGACGGTACTGGATTTTGCCTATTATGTACACACGCAAGTTGGTAACCGTGCCCAAGCAGCGCGCGTCAATCAGCGTTATGTGCCGCTAACTTATCAGTTAAAGACGGGCGAACAAGTAGAGATTATTACCAAAGCATCGCGTGAGCCGAACCGCGATTGGCTGGTCGCCTCGCTTGGTTATATTCATACCAATCGCGCGCGCTCAAAACTGCGTCAGTGGTTTAATAAGCAAGACCGCGATAAGAATATTGAGATAGGTCGCCAAATGCTTAGCAAAGAGCTTGAGCGTTTATCGGTTCATTCAAACAGTATCGATTTAAACGACTATACGCAGCATTTTAATGTCAATAATACCGATGACATTGTCGTCGGCTTGGTGACCGGCGATATTGGTCTTAACCAGCTGACCAGTCATATTTCTCGTCAGCTACACCTAGAACCGGAAAGACCGGAAGACGACTTTACCCCTAGCATTGACACTAGAGATGCCGGGAAACTCGATGCCTATAAAATTCATATCGATGGTTTGGATAATATCGAGATTAACCTAGCAGGCTGCTGTCATCCCGTCCACGGTGAACCTATCGCAGGCTATATTACTTTGTCACGCGGCGTCAGCGTCCATAATCGCGGCTGCCCTGAATATCTACGCTTGATTGAGCGCGACCCTGAACGCGAAATTGATGCTGCTTGGACGGTTAAATCGGGTCCTTATCAACCGGTAGATATTCATGTCGAAGCTTATGACAGACGCGGATTACTGCGCGATTTGACCCAAATTATTGATAAAGAAAATGTCAATATTCGTCAAGTTGAAACGCTTAGCAATGATGACAATATCGCCTTTTTAAAGTTTCATATTGAAGTCTCGGGGCTGGCCCATTTATCCAAACTACTGGCCAAACTTGAACAGCAGCATGGTATCTTACATGCCCGCCGCGCGGTTGCCTGACAGTTAAGCTAGCACAATTTTCCAAGAACACCTTTAATCCATAATAGAGTTTTCATAAGAAATACTATGCCTGAGTTACCCGAAGTAGAAACCACCAAAACCAGCCTTACGCCGCTATTAGGTCAGCAAGTCACCAATGTCAAAGTCTTCCAACCAAAACTACGCTGGTCGATGCCTGATGATTTGACTCAACTGGTTGATTACACTTTGGATAGCGTCGAGCGCCGAGCAAAGTATTTAATTCTGAATTTTATACCCCTCGTTTCTGCGAACACCAACGCCTCTATCCAACCTGAGCAATTAGCCCCGCGGCAACTGTTGATTCATTTAGGTATGTCAGGTAGCTTACAGCAACACAGCTATGGCACTGATAAGCGTAAACACGATCATTTGGTAGTGACATTCAGTGGCACTGATGATAGCCAAACACAGCTACATTACTATGATCCAAGGCGTTTTGGATCGGTGTTATGGTTTGATGATTATGGCCCTAAGCTACTAGATCATTTGGGTCCTGAACCATTATCAGCAGAGTTTACCGCTGATTATTTATATCATTTAATTCAACGTTCAAATAATCCAAATCCAACCCCTAATGACAGTATCGTTAATCAAAGCAGCAATAATCAAAGCAACCCTAAAAAAGCGACGGCCAATAAAACACCTAACAAGCAACCAATCAAACGCGCCATTAAATCCGTTATTATGGAGCAACAAATCGTCGTCGGCGTTGGCAATATTTATGCGACTGAAAGTCTTTACTTATCAGGCATCCATCCTGCAACGCCCGCTCATCAAGTTTCCTATGAGCAAATAATGACTTTGGTTGACCATATCAAAGCAATTTTAAAAAAGGCGATAACCCTTGGCGGTTCCACCCTACGGGATTTTACCGTTGCTAGCGGCCAAACGGGTTATTTTCAACAAACCTTAAATGTCTACGGCAGGCAAGGCGAAACTTGTCCACACTGTGACACACTATTAGAAAACGTTAAGCTTAATGGACGTGCCAGTGTTTTTTGCCCTGCCTGTCAGCCAGTCAATAGTAAATAATTCCTGCTTAATAAGACTATACAGGTTTAAAGCAATATCATTGCTTAGTTACTTTAAACTGCCTATTTATAGTCCTGCCTAAACTCATTTAGCATTACTCATAATAAAAAAATGCTCTGCTAATACAGATATCCTGCGCATTTTTGTTGCTTATTAGCCTACATCTTGCTTTAATAGTGCTAATATTTACATAAATAGTGCAAACCGTTTATTTATCTGTAATATTAAGAATAACTATCG
>Ga0208670_100080_pt1 | contig 34861 bp, 56 predicted proteins | sample 24BtaG_FD_184098 | JGI IMG/M metagenome (GOLD analysis project Ga0208670, IMG submission 184098) | Marine viral communities from Cariaco Basin, Caribbean Sea - 24B_WHOI_OMZ_CsCl (SPAdes) (version 2) | ecosystem: Environmental > Aquatic > Marine > Oceanic | place: Caribbean Sea: Cariaco Basin...
GAAGGAATTGGTTGCAGAAGGAGCCACCACCGGGGCATTCGGACTTGGTGGGTATACAGGGATAGCAACAGCTATGCGTCAAATGGCTGAAGAAGAAGGTGTTGATATGGGTGAAGTATTAACCCAAGCGGGCAAAAGCGCAGTTCTTGGTGCGGTTACTGGTGGTATTGGTGGAAGGGCGGTAAAGAAAGGGACTAGCGGTATAGTTAAGGCTGGTCAAGAAACATTAGCATTTGGAAGTCTTGGAGCTTTGTTAGAAGGTGAAGACCCATTCGACCCTATGTCTTATGTTCATTCTGCGGGTGTTATACTTGGTATGAAAGGCGCTAAAGCAGCTCCCAAGGTAGTTAAAGAAGGTGCCAAAGCTGTTGGTCGGGTAGCTAAGGGACAAGCCCCATTCCAAAGACAACTCGAACCCAAGAAGATTGCACCCGAAAAAGCAGAGGCACTTGCGAAGGTTGAACTTGAAATACGACAAGCTGAAAAGCTTGAACGTGAAGTTTGGACATCTAAAAAAGGTAAGAAGAAAACAGTTAAAATACTGCGAGACGAGGAAGTCGATGGCAAAAGATTTTTTGTAGTACAAGATGTTAAGAGCGATAATGTATTTAAAGTTCAAAAGGGAAATTTCTTTAAATTCTACGAAGTAGGAACAAAGCCTCTTGCCGAAGCAAAGATTCGATCTTCTAGAATAGGTCAAATTAAGGGACTTGAAAGAGAATTAAAAGTAAAAGATGAAATTTCACAATCGAACAAAAGATTAATAACTGGCGACAAGACTAGCGAAAGAATTTCACTTAAAGACTTTAGCGCAAAACAATTGTTTAAATATAGAAAGCAATTGCAATACGAAAGAGATTTGGGTAAGCTAAAGAAGGAATATGGGGAAAAGTTTATAGACTATCAACCCAAGAAGAACATAGTGGAAAGGGTTTTCCCTGAAAAGTGGGTTAAGCCATTATTCGCAGCTGAAACTAATGCTAAGAAAAGCCCCGAAGGTAAGATTCTAACCGGTGAAATACAAATAGCAGATGCTAGGGCAAAGGAATTATTTGGTACTTTCAATGAAAAGATGAACGTTGAAAGCGGTCTTCATGGTATCAAAAGTAAGAAACTTCGTCAACAAGTAGCAGATGCACTAGCACCTCAAGAAGCAGAAGGAAGGAAGATAACACCCGAAGCTAAGAAGATTGCTAAAAAGATTAGACCAATACTAAATGAAATGTTTAGAACAGCTGAAAAGGCGGGTATTAAGGTAGCCGACTATGTGGAGAATTACTTCCCAAGAATGTGGAAGACTGAAGTTGCTGAAATTATATATAACGATATTTCAAGTATAAAAGAAAAGCACCGGGCATTACTTGGTAAGAATCCCAACCCGGAAGATGTTCAATCTTTGGATAGGCTTATTAAGGCTTCTGTGGATACAGAATTTTCACCACAAACAAAGCTAGCGTTCAATAGGTTGACCAAGAAGGGTATGACATATAAAGAAGCTATGGATGCATTGGCTGACGATATCCACCGTGAAATGTATTCTCCTTTTGGTAATATAGAAAAGTCAAGGATTAAAGACTTGCCATCCGAATTCTTTGAAAGGGATGCCGGCGAGGTTCTTGCTAGATATAATATGAAGCTATCAAGAAGGACTGCCTTTGCGGAACAATGGGGTGAAAAGGGCACAAAAGCTCACGCTAAGATAAAATCACTAGCGTCGAAAGACCCTGAAGGCGCAAGACTTTTAAGTCAAATCTTTTCCTCCTTTACTGGCTTGATTGAAATTGACCCTGCTAAGAACTTTTCTCCTAAAAATAAAAAGTTTATGCATGATTTGATGGCATTTGAAATGTCTACAAAGATTGCTCTTGGCTTTGCAACTATCCCCAACGTTACCCAGTTCACTATTTCAACTGCTGCTGAAGCGGGATATTGGAGATTCTTAAAGGGCGCTTGGGTGTTGGCAACTGATAAAGAAGTTCGAAAAAGGATTAGAAAGTCAGGTGCTACTCATTATAATTTATTAGATATTATGATGGGTACTGATATTAGATTGTCTAGTGGGAAAAGTCTTTCCGAAGCGATAAAAAGGATTAAAACAGATAAAGCCAATAGGATGAGCAATGTTGCTTCCTTGCTCGCTAAGGTGTCTGGATTCAAGGGTATCAACGCACTTAACCAAATGTTAGCTGCTTCTACGGCTGAAATATATGTAAGGGACTTGCATAAGATTGCTAATACTTCTAGTATAGGTTCTAGAAGAGAGTGGGCTAAAAATAATCTTAGACGATTAGGTGTAAAAGATTTTAAAAAGAAACTATCAGAATCCGATGTAGAACACGCCATGTTCAGATTCGCCAAAGAATCACAGCTTCAAAAGGATGTATTGAAAGACCCATTAATCTTTAACGACCCAAGATTCAGACCTTTGTTTATATTTAAACGATTCGGTTTTAGGCAAGCTAAATATGTTAAGGATTTAATGAAGAGAGAAATTGCTGGCGGAAATCTTCTTGTACCATTAAGAATGGCCGCTGGTGGTTTGCTTGGTGCTGAATTTGTTATATCTGCTAAAGATTGGTTGATGAAGTTTATGTCGGGTGAAGATGTATACAGAGAGCACAGGGAAGGAATAGACGCTTTGGTTGATAAGTGGGCTATGGTTGGTTCTCTTGGATTCTTTTCTGATATATTAGATGCGGAAGATAAATTGTCTGCTGTGAAGTTCGCAATTAATCCAGTATTCCTTTCAGATTTGGAACAAATGTATAAAGGGTTACGAGGATTAGCTTACAATATTGATACATTCGGTGTAGGTAAAGATGCTATCAGTAGAAGCATAAAAGAATTTGCACCAGTATTCGGTGGGTTTGCACGTCAAGTAGCTAAACGAACTGAAACGCCCGGGCAAAAAGAAAAAAGAATTTCAGTACGCAAGGGTAGGGTAAGGACAAACATATTTGAGGCTATGCTTGAAGGCAAACACAAGTCTGCTTATGGGACTATCAAAAACTGGAATAAGGCGAATCCATCTAATCCGTTTACGGCTGAAGACATTAATGAAGGCGAAATATACCAATTCTTAGCACGCAAGCAAAAGATTAAGGCGAAACCATAATGCCTCAAGACCCACAATCAATACAAGATTTTAAGAAGCAATCTGAATTGGATATGATTTTTGCTGGAAAATCTTCCGGTGGAAAACAAAAAAAGACTAAAAAGAAGATAGAAGCTCCCGGGTTAGGTCTTTTGGAACTTGCCGGAGCTCCTGCAGTCGGTGGCGCCACAAAGCTTATAAGGCTCTTTAGGGGATTAAGGACTAAGAACCCAAAATTAACATTGAAAAATGTAAAATTATCAAAGCAAGCTACTCAAGAAGGTGATATACCTGAAGCTATACAATCTTTCATGGGGAAAGATAAGATACGCAGAGTGATTGGTGGCTATGACCCAAAAGGAGGGTTCTATTCGAAAAATACATTATTCACTTCTCTGAATCCAAGCACGGCTGAAAGATATGCAAGATTAGGTAGGGGTTCTGGTGAATTGGATGATTTGAGTAGGATGATGATTTTTGAAATGGAAAAATCTGCCTTGGTTAACATGCTAAAGAATAATCCAAAAATGTTTGAAAAAGTATTTGGAGGAACACCATTCAAGACGTTTAGTCCGGAACTCAGAAGGATTTCGGAAGTTCCATTTAAAGAAGGTATCCCAGAAAAATTTTTAAAAGATATAGTTTCTACAACAACTAAGAGTGGCAAAAAGAGATTTCCGAAAGGTCTAGAAAAGGAAATAGAATCTGGCTTTAAGAACATAGACTCTATTGTAGAAGATTTATTAAATTCTTTCACCAAAGGTCGTCAAGCCGAAGTTGCGAGATTAAGATTTAAATAAAGGAAATTGGAATGGCAGGAAACAATAAATCAATAGATGATATAATTAAACTATCTGATTTTGCTCAGTTTCTATCCGAAGCACAAAGCGATGCTACAAACGTAGAAACGAGTGGAAAGCCTATTCGTCAAATGCTCCCCGGTAGAACAGATATGGACACTATGTTCGATCTATTTTACCCACCTAGCGATGAAGAACAAATGATGAATCTTAGAAAGATATTAGAAGATTTAGCTAGGTCTAAACCCCTAGATACTTAAGAATTACGCAACTCGTTTCCTCGTTGCTTCTCCATGTTAAGGCGGGCTAGCTTTTTAGCTCGCCTTTTCTTTGCGGATGGCTTTTCATAATACCTTCTTTCTCTGTATTCTTTTAATATACCCGATTCTTCAACCGACTTCTTAAACCTTGATATCATAGAGCTTAAGTTTTGATTCTTTTTCTTTGACACGCCAATAGGTTTAGCCTGCATTGTGATTGGTTCCTTAGTCATTTGCTTTCTCCCTGCAATTTTCTTTCATAAAAGCCATCCAAATTGTTTTTGACTGCCTCCCGGTTGTGTGCCCAAAAAGGGGCTTGTATGGTATTAGGTCTAAAACCTGCCTTGTTTTGATTTCGTATTCATTCCATTTGAATATCAGCACACCTTCGGGCTTCAGCACCCTCATGCACTCATCAAAGCCCTTACTTATCATATACTCCCAATCGGTTGGTAGTCTTCCGTATTTTTTAGCCATCCAACTATTCTCCCCGAGGGTTTTTAAGTGCGGTGGGTCAAATACCACCATAGCAAATTGCTCGCTTTCGAATGGCATTTCGGTAAAATCAGCCACCAAGTCGGGCTTTACTTCAATTGTCCTCAGCCCACTTTTTTGACTACTGTCCTTTGCCGTTAATGTTTCGCTTCGCTTATCTATGAATAAGCAATTCGGGTTCTCCTTGTCAAACCAAAACATTCTACTACCGCAACAAGAATCCAATATAGGGGGGTAAATTCGCCGTATATGGGACTTTTTTTCATTATTCGACATTAGATTCGCATAAATTCGGACATTGGGATATGAACCACAGGTTCGCCGTCCCAACCATCTCTATTATTATTTCTTTCAAACCACTTAACATTCCACGATCGGCTATTCCCCAATTCAACCATATAGTCTCCATCGTTAAACCTAACCGCCAATTCGAAGGGTATGCCAATTGAATCAGCTAACCTTTGTCCGTTTATAACCTTCTTTAAGCTGATTATGTAAGTACCAAAGTCATTATGGTTATTGTTTCTTTGCTTTAATTCTATTAGTCTAGTTGGTCTGCCATATGAATTCATAACCATGTAGTCAACATGATACTGCGGAGGTAGTTTCTTCGCATCGTGGTTTTCATATGAACTGTTCAATATCTTTTCCATTAGAGATTCTTCATTAGCTAAATCCCTACTTGTTTCAAATCTTGGTCTAACCATTGAGGTCAATCCTTTCTTTAATTAGTTCGTTTTTTCTTGCTTCGTAGCTTTCAGCGCTATGTAGGTCATCGAATAACTTACAACTATCACCGGAATAACCTACTTCCACAGAGCCTGTAGTTCCATATCTATTCTTAGATACTACCAATTGCAATTCATTCTTAGTCCAAATCCTGTTGTTTGAATCAGGCTCACCATATCTAGATATATATGGGTAGTAAGTGAATACTACTATTTCAGCGTCTTGTTCTAGGTTCCCCGATTCCGCCAAGTCTGACAATCTTGGGACAGCATCTATTCGGTGCTCTATATTCCTATTTAATTGCGACACCAATACAACACAAATATCCTCGCCTTTAGCTAGCCATTTATATTGCTTTGTCGTATCACCAATCTTATGGCGCATATCCCTCCTATCATTGAAAGGATATTCTATTAACCCGATATGGTCATCTATAATAACATCAGGCTTTACCTTCCTTATTTCGTGAAAAGTGTCAGGTAAAGTCCGCACATCATCATACATAAACAACTTACCTTGGTACTTATCAGAAATATAATCCATAGTATTATTAACTATATCCTTCCTATCGGAAACACCGTGCCTTAAACTGTGATAAGATAAAGAATCTGATTCCATAGCTATAAACTTCTTCATCATTTCAACGTTAGGCATTTCACGGTTAAACATGGCAACCTTCAAACCCTTATTCACGAGGTTTCTTGCAATGTTAGCTGCTACCGTTGTCTTGCCATTGGCGGGTCTTCCAGCTATAATCGTTATTTCACCCCTAGTCATTCCGTTTACTACCGAATCCAACTTATTAACTCCGGTACTGACTATGCCCTTTTTATTGAATATCGACTCGTGAGTATCTTGTAATACTTTTTGTATATCGAAGTCTTCTGTTGGTTGAAGGCTTATCAAATCACCTACTAACCCATGAAAGTCATTCAGCAATAAGTCCACATCTTTAGTATTATCTTCAGTTAGGGAGGTTATGTTCTGCGAATATTCTTTAAGTCTTCGCCTAATCCAGTGGTCGTGTAGTAATTTCGCGTAATGTTCCGCCTTAGATGGGGTCGCCTCATTCTCAGCCATTGAAACTATTTCATAGTTTACATTATTATATACATGTCCTTTTTGAGGGAACTTATGGGCTACTGATACGGCATCTATTTCAGTTCCGCCCTCATCTAGTTTGATTATAGTTTCCCATACTTTCCTGTGAAAATCGAAATAGAAAACTTCCGGCTCTTCAATCCACCTACGGACTATATCTATATTTTCTGGCCTTATCAGTAAAGACCCAAGTAGTGCTTTTTCTGTTGATTCGCTATGCAAACAAATTACCCTGCCTTTCTAGGTCGAAAAGTCTTTCAACCGATGTATTGTAATAATCCTCGTCTATTTCCGAACCTATGTAGTTTCTTGAGGAGTTAAAGGCCGCTGCTGCTGTAGTCCCAGACCCTAGGAATGGGTCATACACAAGGTCGTTAGGCTCGGTGCTTTTTATTATTAAGTATTTTATTAGTGCCTCCGGTTTTTCTGTTGGATGCCTATTGCTTTTTACCCTATCAAATCTAAGAATATTTGGGTCTCTGCCACCATTTAGCTCGCGCCTACCTTTGCATGCGAATAATATCATCTCATACTTAGGTGCGTAGTCCCCGGCTAAGTCGCCCATACTGGTGTTGTTTTTCTCCCATATTAAAATGTTTTTAACATTGAAACTCTTTTCTATGGCTTGCTTGAAAATGTCTATATTGTGGAAGGAGCAGAACACATAAATATGCGTATTGTTTTTTAAGACTCGCCATGCTTCTGTTGACCAGTCATCAAGCCAGTCTAGATTGTTGTCCCAGTGTATTTCACCATGTTTCTTTTTCCTGTGGTTACTTACGAAGCTCATTCCGTAGGGCGGGTCGGTAACTATTAAATCAATTGACTCATCCTCAAGTCTTGACATAGTTTCCATACAGTTTTCACGGTATATCTCCGAACGGTTTAAATCCATTATTCTCCCTAATCTACTTTCGGTGGCAACCTATCGAGTCTTTTCTTTTCACTTTCCACTCGGACTCCATAAGTTGAGTTTTCATTCTTAATCATGGCTATTAAATATCTAATATTCTTACCTTCGATATACATCTTTTTTAATAGATATTCTCGCACCATCTTTCTAACTACTATATCTTGCACCGCTTCTATTTCGGAGTAAAAAGAGTATATATCCAAGTCATCTAAAGGCTCGTTAAATGAAGAATTTATCCTAGATATCGTTTCATCGACAAGTTCTAGAGTCTTAGCATCCCTAGCCAATCTTCGCTTTTCTATACTCTTTGTGTAATCATGCCCCGCAATCATGTGATTGCAAGTTGGGCACCTTACGCTCTTGCCTTTTACTTTTGGCATAAATGACAATCACCGCTTTCCATAGGTATATTTTCGAAGTGCTCTCCGTCTAAGTAATAAAACTTGTCGTCGCCATAGGCTCCACCATCCGTTGACCACGGCTTACCGCAAGAGCCACATCTTTGTGGTTGTGGGGCTGTCTTAGCCCTTTCCTTTCCATCTATTTTTTTACTCGCCCACACACTTTCAAGATCAAACCAATCTTCCTCAAAATAATAGACTAAAGATTCAAGTTTTGCAAGAGATCTCAATCTATATCTTAGTTCGTTATCATCTACATTTCTTTGCCTTTTAGGTGCTGATTCTGAACTTGGAGAAGCTTTACCATTTCTAACCATTGTTCGTATGGTTGGATTATGTAAGCCTCCCCATAGTCTTCTTTCACTAGTTGAACATCCACCATCTCGTCCGGTTTTATCCATTTTGCTATCTTCTTTCTTGTTTTGCATTGTATTTTATAGTTTTCTACTAATATATCCACTTCCGGTTCCTCGCCTATAGACCTTCCATCAGAACCCCAAGCCCTTTTAGACTTCAAGCCTAAATCTTTGGCTGTATTAACACAAGTCCTCTCGAAGCGGTTTCCCTTGGCTTTACTCTTACTTGGCATTAGTTAGTTCCATTCATTCTTTCAGTTACCAAATACTTGTGGTCGGGAATAGTCTTCCCTGTTTCAACGTTTATAAGTGCCTTTCTTTCGAAGTCCCAATACCCTATCGCAATAGGTTCTTTGCTGCGCATTGTTTCATACACTCTGTAGTGGGGCTTTGTATTGTGTTCATCTGCGGTTGTAGGTTCGACGCAAGCATCGCATATAGCAACCAATCCATCCCCTCTAAATTGATAGTTAGGGGTGAACGGCTTATCACATTCGTGACAATGACTTAAATGTGGCATGGTTATTCCCAAATCCTAGCGAGTCTTCGTGTAAAACCAAGCACCGCACCAAAGCCAAACGCTATGCCAGCGAGTTCCATATTACCAACGTACATAGCCGTGGCGCTGATTATATATGTTGTGAATCTGAACACCCCATAAATTGAGAATCCGTTAGATTCTTCTAAGAATTGTTTTCTACTCATTGTTTCCCTTTATTTTATTATTAATTTTCATTTTACGACTTCTACGTCCGTCCAAGCTGCTATGTGAACAACGTTATCATCCTTGTCCGTACAATAAGAGTACATGCCGTCAATATGTGAAAAATTGAGCACATCACCGGCCTTTTGTGGCAATGACGCTGGTGGGTTCTTCACATCTTTATCAATTATTTTTATTTTTGAATTTTTCGGTACTTTGTATAGCTCCATATTAATTCCCTGTAGTTTCTGATTCGTTTATTGAATCCCAAGGATTGTCTTCAAATACCTTAATCGACATCCTTTCCATTTCATCAGACGAATCTTCCCAAATTTCTTCTAAACATACTTCACAAAGTTCTTCGTCGAACCAAGGCAGGTAATCTTTTTCACATCTGATACAATTTCTATTCCTAACCATTTGTATCGCCTACAACGTTCATATGTTCCCTTTGCAAGTAATACCTCCCATTGCCATCTAAAGAATTGTAATGGCAATAGCAAGGTTCACACAACCTGTATTCATCATTGGTTGTGCTTAATATGTTTCTGTAATTATTTTCCTTCTTCCGGCACAGACTGCACTTGGTTCCCAAAACGATTTTCTTTGACATTTTCACTTCCTTTCTCTATTTTTTTATCTATGAATTTAGTTAATTTTTTCAAGTCTTTTTTCATATCTATATACGTCTCGACCATGAATGTAAGCCTTTCTAGGTGATCTCTGTATCCTCGGACAGCCATATCAAGCATTACAATTTCATTTTCGTACGCTTTCATTTGTTCTGATAATTCAGAATATGTTTTCTTGGTTTTTTTCAACTTAGCCATCACCTAGCTTCACTTTCTATTGCCAATTTGCCACCATAGGGCATTTGTGAGGTATGGTCAATTAATTCAGCGTTATCCTCACCCAATCCACTCTCATTCCACGACTCAATTAATCCCTCTCTTGAGTCAGCCTTAACTTTCCACCTTGCCCAATTATAACCATCGTCTTCTTTAACCATATATTCCATCATTCCACCTCACTTTCTTTTTTCACTTTCATTTTCCTTTCTTCTGTTAATATTGAAGGTCTAATTATATCGGGAGATTCTTTCTTTAGGACACAGGTTATACAAATCCTCTCGTCCATATTATCTTGAATCTTACTAAGAAAATCCCCACATTCAACACACTCCTCAATCTTTACATACATTCTCATCATTCCACCTCTTTCCTGTAACTTGTTCTCCAAAACCTACCATTGTAACTGAACCTACCAATATTTTTGTCGTTACTGTCAAATACTTCCACAGAGGGAACATTTCCACCACCCAATTCGTTCCTTTCTCGCCAGTCAATAAACTTATCTCGCATTATGGATAGTTTATCTGCCTTTACCACCACGTCTTTATCATCTTCAACCACTCCCCAATAACCACCACGATAATCTATATCAATATCAATATTGGGAACGTGCTGTAATATCATACTATATTTCATCACTCTACCTCACTTTCTATTGCGCGTCTCAATTCATCATCAACTTCAATGAGATATTTTTCCGCATCAACCGGAACCATGTTATTACTGATAAAAATTCCTATACGTTTTTTACCTACTCTTAGAAATGCTTGTTTCTTATTCTTTGGGTGTATATAGAATCCACCATCTACCCTATAGAATGTTCTTGGCACGCCATACGTTTCGTAAGTGTGTTTTAACCATTTAATCATTTTATTTCTCCAATTTCTTCCAAAATTAAAGGGGGCATCTTCAAATCAAAGACACCCCCTCGCTCTAACACAACAGACAGGAGCATAAATTTTTGCCAATCCAAGCTTTCAACTGTCATCCAATATCCACATTGGTTAATCGTTACTTGTTATTCATTATTCTCCATGTCTTCTTGTGTTAAAAATATTCTTGAATTCTTGTATAACCTGTATCTTTTTCTAAGCCTATGCATTATTATATCATCTTCGCGCTTAGATAGTTCATATAAGGGCTTTTTAGGGGCTACATCTCGCTTTATGTCAACCATAGCCCCTATGCCCTTATTGTGCCCCATTAGGTCAGTATACAATTCCTCGATTTCAATCCATTTTTCTACCTTCATTAGTCGTATCCCTAACATCAAACCCTAGTAAAGACGCTTTCTGACACACCCAATTACAAAAATCGTCAACATCTTTTTCTGTCATAGACTCAGACTTTTTAATCATTATTTTTTTCGTTGGGATATCAACCCTTTCTAGGTTTGTGAATTTTAATCCGTTATTTACTGACATTTCAACTCCCTAGAATGGTAGGTCTGGTTCTTTCTTGCTTCCATCGACCCATTCGAATACTAAAGATACCTTAGCAGATACCTTTTCTTCGCTTCCCTGCATCCATGTATCGTGAAAAACTCTCACAATAACAGGGAGTCCTTCCACATCGCTTTCGTCTAATTCGGGCAAAAAGAACTTACCTTCATTCTCTTGTACAGGGACACCTAAGGAATTTACCAATTCCATATATCCCTTATTAGACCCCATGCTTTCACTCAAGTGGGGATATTGGGCTTTATTCGGCTTCTTAAACCTAAATGCGCCCTTACCATACAAAACCCTACCAACGAAAGCCTTACCACTAACCTTATCACCTTCTTCTGTGGTAAATGTGGCATCGCCATTTTCTTTCGCAAGCGTATAAGAGAGGTTGTAAATGTCCGCTAAGAACTTACCCCTTATTTCCTTATTTCTAACGACAGAAAGGCCTGTAACATGTGCCTTGTAATCACCGGGCGGAACGAGTCCGCTAAAATCCTGTTCCGGGTCATACCAAGCATCAGTTCCATTAACATCATTTAAAACTGACGTAACATCACTCATTATCTTTTTCCTTTTTTATTTGTTCAATGCGTCTAAAAACGGCATCAAGGTCTGTCTTTATAACCTCTCCGTTGTCAACGCTATTTAGTATTCGTGCTTTCCACTCTTTATCAAGACCTTCTACCCTTTTAAACAATTCCGCAATATCATCCTCGTCTAAGGTCATGTCTTGCTTTCTATAAACATCGTCTGCTATGTTGCAAAGCCTGTTTATAGCACGCTTAAATGCGTTAGTATTAGCACTTGCTAAATTCTTATCAATATCTACTACGTTCTCAGGTGTATGTTCCTGTCCTCGTTTGAACTGTATCCTAGCAGCTCCGGGAGAAAAGAATTCCCTTGTTACACCTTCATCATCAATTCTGAGAATCCCACTAACAATAGCCCATTCACTACCTAGGAATTGCACAGGGTTACTGTTCGCAGGAGACCAAGACCATATCGGGTAGTTCTTCCCGAGTTCATTTCTCATATATGCTTCATCCACATACTCGAATCCATCAGGCCTTGACTTAACATGACTCTTTGGGGTAGTCCTTTGTGATATTTCTCGGTGCTTTGTTACAAGAGCACTAGACACACTACTATCCACCAACGCAACAGAAGTCATGCTTGAATCTGTTTCTTTGTTTTTATCCAATATTATCTCCGTTCATGTATGGGCAAACACCCCTAACGTCACAGAACATTTCACACTTCTTACCACCCCAAGTTTCTTCTTCGCTACATTTCTGCGGGATTTCGTTTGTTTCAATCGCTGTTAGGAGTAAGTCCCTTTTTTCTGTAAATCTTTTTTCTATGTGGTCGTCATGTATGTAAGGCACTTCGACCAAGTAAATCTTTCTGTCAATACCCCTGTCCCTTGCCATTTGGATACCACCATCACGAACAGTGATTTGGATATACATAGAGTTTACTTCTTTGCCTGCTTTTTGAAGCATGTACCGATAGCAGTTTAATTGCCATCCCCAATCACCAAAATCAGCCTTTTCTTCGTCTATGTAAAAAGCCTTGACTCTTTTAATTGTTCCTGCTTCACCCCACTTAGTCTTACGCTTATATCTTTCTCCTTCCGGATGGTCAGCGTAATAATGCTGAATACCAAGCACTTGGGCAACCTTGTAAGACCCGGAGTTCTTATAGTCAATAAGACTCTTGGTTTCTTCATCATACAAGTCGGCAATACCTGTTATTCCCAAGCTTTCCATAAAGATTTCAGCATATTCTTCTTCTGCATTATCTTCTAATTTTTTGTGGTGCAAAGTCCCTGCCAAGGCAAAGGCGTGCTCTTGCGGGTCGATGAAATATTCTTCCGTTCTCTTGAGGTACGATTCGCAAGTACCAGAAAGACATTCAGTGACGGAAGGTTTTCTATTCGGGTCTCTTTGCTTTGACAACTCTTTAAGCATAGGAATAGTAATCCCCATCCTAAGCATATCCAACTTTCCATTCTCAAAAATATCTTCAAATGTTATTTCTTCCCCATCAGGGTATTTGAATCCAATAGCAGGCATTTAAATCCTTTTTAATCTTTTTAATTGAAATTTACGCTTGTAAATTAAAGGTATTTAACCTAATAACCAAGTGGTATTTTTTTTATTTTTTTACTTTGTTTGTATTTTAAACATCCTTAATTTGTATGGCCTTTAAAGGCTGGAATATATATATTTATTATTATATATATTTTCAGTATCTATATGTTTATTTAATCTACTATCTATATATCCTTCAATATCTTTTAAATTAAGATACTTAATAAATTCATCTTTAGTCAGAAACCTTTCTTTTGAGATGTCTATCAACTCATGGCCTTTGCCTTCTTTAATGCAATTACCAATTTCTATTCCGACCTCAACTATTGATTGACAGATCGTAATCCAATTTTTAATTTTTCCAGTATTTAAAGTTCCCGAGTGATGCCTAAATTCAATAGTGCCGAGATATGCTCTTGAATGCATATTTATAGCGTGATACCTCGAATCGTGATATTTCTGTAAGCTTGGAGCCCCGCATCTCACTCCATCATACCAAGCATTAATAAAATCATCGTTATCCCTGACAGTAAGGAGCTGCTTTGTACTAACTTTTGAAGGTCTGCACCAATTACTACTTTTTCGAGATTTTGGTATCATTGAATACATAATACTTTCAGCTGCGTTGCCGACTATACCTATACCACACAACTCTGCCCAATACAAATCTCTGGCATCTATATGGACATGGTATCCACAACTCCTGTTTGTGGAAAATTTATTATTCTTGAGCCATCTGGCCATACCGTCGATTTGGTTAAATAATCTGTCACCATTCATAGGTGAAGAAACCCATTCAGCGCCTATGCCGTTTATAGAACCATCGCTCACTCTTCTAAAGTCGAAACGAGCATCTCCGATATCATTCAAATCCGAAGCATCTTCCCCCTTATATACGGTTTCCAACTCTACACCGCACAATCTCTTGAATTTGTTTTTATCGAAAGTATTATCAGGGTTATTACGGATAGTAATACTGTTGTACGAGTCTAAATCAATTTCTATAGATTCGTAGCATTGTTCGCACAAATATTCATCCGTTCCCTCTTGATAGTACAAATATTCTCGGTGGCATTCACTATCGCAACTTTGACACCAACCGTAGTACTCGTTATAACAATCATCGCAATAAGCCTCTCCATGAACAGTGTAGCATACATAATCCGAATCCATAATATGACTACAGTTTTCACATCCGACGAATCTTTCATAGTAACAGTCATTACAATAGCAGTCACCCCCTTGTTCGTGTGATAGATCGTTGGGGACAAATTCCTCGCAACCATAACAAACATCAAATTCCTCAAGTAAACAATGTTCGCAATAATCTGCATCTTCGCAAGGAACATAAGTTAACTCTTTCTTCTTTTCGCAAAATGAACACTTCTTTTTAGGCACATTACACTCCTATGTTATACCATAATTTGCAAATATAAAGGAGGCGACAAGGACATTTATTTCCTTCAGCCAACCTATACTTTTAAGGGCATTGTACAATTCCTCTTCATTGTCAAATTGCACATCTATACCCTCCAAGTTCCTTATTTGTTCTTTTATGTAGTCTAAATACTCATCATAAGTTTTATTGCTTAGAAAGGGGTTTTTCTTCGCCCTCTTGTACAGTATTTTAATTACATACCTTTTCGATTTTATTCTTATTGGATTCTCGATTCCAACAAGAACAGCTTTTTTCTTTTTCATACTATCCCTTATGTTGTAATTGGTAGGTTCTTCTGATATTTGTCATATTGTTTATTAGCATCATCGCAGTAGCCACACACTTTATAACCATCCACTTCCACGATGTCCTTCTCCAAAACATCATCACCACAATAATCACAGATAAGCCCAATTTCTCGGTCTTCATAAGTGATGCACTCGTGACAAGAATATGCTCTACCTATCCAAACTAATTCATCGTACATCTTCTTCTGTTTACAATCTTCACAATTAGCACTCCAATTTCCATCAGAGTCTAACTTCAAAGTGTTCCCTCCAAGACTTGAATAACCTTGACAATTAGAACAAATCTTGTCAGGATTGTAGGTCAATTCCCAGCAATACAGACATTGGTTCTTAACATATCCATAACTCGAGCGATTATAGTTCCCTTTAGAAACTCCGTAGCTACTATGTTTATTCTTATAGCCCCAATATCCACCTTCATTAGATACCACCTTCTCAGTTTTTGGATTGGCCTCCTTCCAAAATTCCCTCGTATCAAAGCTATGTACAACATCGACTGGAAGATGGTTCACTTTTATTTGCAACCCAGCTTCCCTCAAGGATTCGCTAAGAATCTGAAAAGTTGAAGCCCAAAACAAGCACCTTGCCTTCTTCCAATACGCTGTATATAAAGGCCTGCCTTTTTCGTGAAGCAAATTTATGGTATGATGATTATCCTTAACCCAAGATATTGCGTAATCTCCATAAATCAAATCAAGGGCTTCTTGAATTGATTCCTTTCTGTTTATCAATCCAAAGATAACTTCAGAATCCACTTCCACGCTCTTGTTTATCTTTTCACACACTTCCTCGTGGTTCATTATTATCCCATTATGAGCACCAACCACATTCCCTATTTGGAATGGGTGAGCGTTCCTTATGGTAACCTCTCCTTGCGTCGCAAGTCTGACATGCCCCATAGCAACAGTAGTTTTTGGGGTTATAGTATCCACTATATTATCCCATTCTTCACTGCACACTAATTGATCTGAAGCCTTCAATGTCTTGTAAGTGGCACTTCCATCTCCTGAAATTATAGAAATCCCAGTAGAATCTTGGCCTCTAACTACAGAATTGTAGGCTAAGTAAGTGAGTGTGTCATTAATGCGAGTCATTTGTGTCTCGCCTTGCCAATCTTCTCTTTTAGCAAAGCCAAAAATACCACACATTTGTTACTCCTTATCGTTTATTGTTAATTAGGTTCACTGTCCATTTCAGTCCATGAGGGAAGCGAATCGCTGATAACTTCAATTCCTTCACGATTCTCTACATAATTCTCACGAGCTTCCTTGTATTCTTCCATTCTCAAATACAAGTATTTTTCTAAGTAAGACATATTCATAACAGCTAAATACCAATCTAAGCCCCTGTCTAAGTCATCCTTAAATGCCCCTATGAGCTTCTTGTCTTTATCCATCAATGTCTTGCCGAAATCTGTTAGTCCTAAGCAAAACTTAGTCCAATTATAAATTCTTTCGTAATTTACAGACCCTTCGTGGTATCTGTATTCCAAAGTCCCGAGTAAAAATCTTGCGTGTAGGTTAAATCCCCTATATCTCGAATTATTATATTTGCTATTGCTTGGGGACACAGAACCCATTTTTTCATACCAGAGTTTAGACATTTCAACAATACCATTCACGTTTTCTATATCTTCTGCCGAAACATCGGCCATTTTCTTGGAAAATCTCAAATGTTTTCGCTCTGGTGGTATCATTTTGTATATATAATTTTCCATCCTTCTCATAACTAATAGCATACCTTTTAGTTCAGGAACCCCCATATCAAGAGCATTGGTATGTATGTGGATTCCACAACTATTATCAGGAGTCCAGCCATAGTCTAAAGCCCATCTGCATAAACTTTCAATTTTATATCCTATATCATCCCCGAGTGTAGGTCGCATAATAAATTCTGCGCCACCAGAGGATAAAGAACCATCTCTTTCAGAATAAAATCCATCTGGAACTCCACCAATTTCATCATAACCTTCCCCAATAAGCTCAATTTCCAACGAAGCCACAGTTCTGCTTTGATTTATCTTGAATGAATTACTCTTAGCTGAATACAATTTCCCTATATTCAAGTATCCAACTGATGAAGGTGGGTTAACAAGAGATTCTACAATGCGACTCTCATAGCACCTTCCACAATAAGGCCTGTCGTTAAATATATCACCTCCTTGACTATCTATGCGCAGTCTTTCGCACCCATGGCAAGTAAATACCATAGTTTCAAAACAGGTTTCGCAGGCATATCTATCAGCACCCAATCCTCGCCTTCCCCCAGCTGCTATTGTATAATCGTTTTCACATATATAACAATAAAAATATTCAGATTCTGCACAAGTAGGGCAAAAACTTTCAGAGGCCCCATTCGATGAGTAAGATATATGGTTCCGAAAGGTTTCAGTGTCACAATTAACACAAGGACTAAGGTCTGCAACCGTTTCAGATAATCTTCTGCAAGCTCGACGTATAAATGCTTTTGCATCACCATAATCACTCTGATAAGTTTCTAAAGTGGCAGGTTCACCATTTTCCTCTAAATGAGTATCTTCTATGTGACAATACCATCCTGACCTAAGATGCTGAATTCTAATTTGCCCACTACTGGCTCTACTTGTAACATTATCAGTAACACTACCGAGAATAATATATTTGCCGTTGTACGCTATATTCTCGTCTTGACGCAGGCCAACTAATGTTCCCGGCCTGAAATCATTTCCATCTCGAGCTACAATTATATATCTAAACCAATTGAGGTATACATATTCGTCGCCTATGTCAAAGATAGGATAAAACTTTGCTTGCCCCTCAATAATCTCTTGGTCTGCTAACCTAAGTAACCTGCTTTCGAATACTTCCTTTCCATCAGAAGAACTCGAAAACAATTCATCGCCAGATCTTGCATCAATAACTATATCATCTGATTTTGCTTCGTAAAGTGGCATATTTTATTAACCTCTTTTCTTTATTATTGACCTTACAAATGGTATCGACGAGATAACCAACGCAATAACATCAGCCAACAAGTGGCTCAAACCTAATCCGTGAGGACACATTCATTTACTCCTATTCTTCATTTTGTTAATCTTTTGCCGATTCTTCTCTTAATCGTTCATATTCTACTTCTTGAGTTAAATTTTCAATAAGGTAGTGAAGGTCTGTCTTGGCAGTTTCTAAGCTGTTGTGGACTTTAGTGAGTTCTAATTGTCTTATTTTAGGCATCTCGCAATCCATAAAGTCATCGACACTTTCGTCATCAGCCTCCAATATGTCCCAAGATAGTGTTGTCAGCTTACTGACTATGTTCTGTAAATATGCAATAGTTTTCAATTTTAATTCGAGATTGCTTTTATTTGCTTTCATATTACTGTTTTCCCTTTGCATCTATGCCAAATCGCTATCAGTTGTATTTTACTATAACTGTTAGCCTTTGATTCAGATACATCAAATTTTTTCATAGCCCAATCCACCAACTGCCATTTAAATCTGTGTGGACATCTATTCTGTGAATATCTAATCATTTTAAGGTATCGCCGAGCACCCATTCAAGAGCCTCAACCCATCCCTTAGTAACTAAATAATCAACTGAATCAATACTGTAATCTGAATCCAATGGTTTATCTAATCTATCAAGAGCTCTTTTTTCAGCATCTAAAACTGACCTTATAGATTCCGAGTCAAATGCCAATCCTGTGTGATCTCTCATACAAGTAGGTGTACAGTAATTGTTATCATCGTGAACAAACTCTTGGCCATCATCTATCTCTGAAACACAATTCCAGCAAGTTCTTTTTGCCTCCATTCGTATATCATTCATATTTACCCCTTGAGATGATTATAAATCTCTTTTATCAATATCGCCAGAAACAAAAACAAAGTTACTATCAGCGCCAATCCTACGCCTCCGACAAATAGCGAACCTGCTATCTTAATCAATGCCTCTACCATATTATCTCCTATGCGTTAGTTAATAGTATCCACACAAGCAGAGACCATATCCCTGATATGCACAAATACTGTATTATTCTTATTAAATTTTTATTTACCATATATATCTCATCATTGTAAATACTTACTAATATCTTTAACTGATATTAATTTATACTCTTTCAAATTTGGCTTATCTATAAATACCCACTCTCTCTCGATATAAACAAATCTACCTTTATCGAGATAATGTTCTTTATCTGTGGCTTTCATCCAATTTGTTTTAGTAATGTTATCCTGTTCTTTTACCATGTTCTCTCATATGGTTTAATGAGTTTCGGGTCTATTTTCTTAACCTTGCGAGGAAAATACTTCCTATTCCCTAATCTATGTTTCCTCACACTTGCTTGAAATTTCTGTTGCTCGTGGCAAGCCTCGATATATTCCGTAAATATGCGATAATCTTTATACTCAATTTTTGTGTTTCTGTCTAATAATATAAATCCCTGATTCCTAAACTGGGCCCTCTTCTGAAATCCCCTAATAACCTGCTCGCATTCCTTAAATGTATTCAAATCTATCTCTACACCCATCGGGAGTAAAAGGTAGTATTTGGAGGCTACCTTCTCAATCTCCATATAGATTGGAGGCAACTTCTCCTCTTGCTCATCTATGTAAGCATCTATTTCTGTTCTCATATCTATCTCCGTTTTATTGGAAGTGTATAAAAAAGCCCCCCAGATTTTTAAGTCTGGGAGGCTGGTTTGCTGTTTTTTTAGTCCTGCTTTTTAACTGGTACTTTGTGGCAGTAAACTCCCACTTGGTACTCGATACCTTCTCGCTCAAACCGCTCACAAGACTTGGCCAAGGTTTCCATTTCTCGGTAAGTGTTTTGGGTTTCAGTCGGTGCAAAGTTAATGTTTTTAACTCCTCGAGTTCCCTTGATTCTGAACATTGAATTTAATACTGTTTCGGGAGTTCCCTGTTCCAGCATCAAATCCCACTGTTCCTGAGTTATGCCTGTTTTTTTAACTTCAGTCATTCTTGACTCCTGTTCTGTTGATTTTCAAAAAGCCAATATATTTACATATATCTTAGTTTAATATACAAAAAAAAATATATATGAATCAAGTCTTTTTTTAAAAAAGTTTCCATACAATAAAAAAATGAAAAAAGCAAGATATTTTTACTAAATAAATAAAATAAATATATAAAGGCCGACAATTAACAAAAAGTTAAATTCTTTACAATTTGTAAAGCTTGGTAAATTCTTATCAGATATTCAACTGATGGAGTCTAAAAACATAAATACAGATTTTCTAACTAAAAAGAGCAAATCCAAAGAAGGAGACGGGGGGTACGGCAGGGCGATAAAAAGCCTACACACAATTTTGTGCAATTTTTTTGAAAGGGGGATATGTGTGAAATTAGCTTTTATCTTATCTTTAAGCTATATAAATATAATAATATATAATATACAAACCAAGATATTTTAACAGCTTTGTGCGATATCTAATAAATTAGGGATATGATATAAAATAGGAATATCGTTTTTTGGCGATATTTTGGGGTAATACGGGACTTTTTTGTTTTTTAGGTACTTGGGTGCCAGTTTTGCATTTTTTGCGTAGTTTTGTCCGTATTTAAGCGATTTGGCGTTTTTTCAACCTTTTTATAAGGGATTCGTCTTTTTCTTTGATATTATGCTTTTTTGGTTTCCCAAAAATTTTTTCATAATTTTTTTCGTAGGCGGTTATATTTGCGATTCTATTGCGGTCGCCTTTTCCGTTCATCGCGAATCCTTTTCTTTTTGAATATACGTAGTATATTCTTTTTCTTTTATATATATACGATAGTATATATAATATTCTTTAGTATATAATATATAATATATATAAAAGCTTCGTACCTTAATACTTACAATATAAGCGAAAACGGGTGATTTGTCAAGGGGTTTTTTATTTTTTTTTTAAAAAAAAGTTCTTGGATACTATTTTATATTGTCGTAAGTTACTACCGTGAAATTAGATAGAAAAATTCAATTATGAAAAAAAATCTTAAAAGAAAAGCTATGAAGCATTGCGCGAATTGGGATTGCGGGCGTTGTATTGGGGCAATGTTCCGCAGAGACGAAGAAGGTAGGCTTCATACCTACATGGATAAAGAATACCACAATAATGAATGTAAAGTAAATGAAGGGTGCGAATACTTTGATAGTATTGTTGTCCCGGGAATAAAGGAGAAATAAAATGTCGAAGATGACGCCGGAAGAAGCGGTTAAGAGACCTGTTAAGTTTTTGGAAGAAATTATTAATGAAGTAAAAAACAAGAAACGTGGGTATAAACCGTCGGTAATGCGTACAACTGTGCCTGCGTGGGGAAATGGGAAGGAAGACTATAAGAAATGCGAAAAATAGATATTGGTGGACATTCCTATAGTATCAACTATATGGATGGTGATAAAGAAGGTAAAGAAGGAAGATACCTTTTAGGATTAAACGACCCTAGGCGTTGCAAGATATACCTAGATGAATCCATGGCGCATTCTAGAAAAGCTGAGACATTCTTGCATGAAGTGATTCATGTGATTCTTAGTAATACTGGCTGTGAACATAATGAAAACACAATTGATTGTTTAGCTAATGGCTTTCATCAATTAGGTGTGGGAGAGTATTTATGGCGAAAGACCTCGAAGAAGTAGTTAAGTCTATAGAAAAAGCTTATCCATCTATGATGGGAAGGTTTAGGGATATATCCGAAGAACAATATCGTTTGTTTTGTAAGAAGCAATACGACTATGGTTGCGGGAACATTACACTTGGTGGCGATTTAGATAATGATGAAGATTGTATGTTTGCTTTGACCGCTTTGGTTATTCGGATGAACGATAAGGTTAATAGGCTCAAAAATATTATTGTTAAACATCGTGGCGAAAATGCTGTAGAAGATGAAACGTACTTAGATGCTTTTAAGGATTTGTCCGTTTATGGTATTATTGCCCAATTGGTTTCGGAAAGGGTGTGGGGCAAATGAAGTTCTTACTTTGGTTGGAATCATTGTTTTTAAAATTATTTCTTAGATTAATTGTCAAAGGAAAAAGAAAATGAAGTGGACTAAAGACGAAGTAGATATACTAGGTCAATATAGACGAACTATGAAAAGTGTTCGTGATATATGCTATGAGTTAGATAATGCGGGATTCATGCGTACATACAAAGCCGTTACCCGAAAGATTGAATCTATGGGATGGAAGAGACCTACGGATATTGCCAAGCTGGAAGCCTTGCCTAAGATTCTTTTATTCGATATTGAAACTACACCAATGCCTGTATGGGTTTGGGACTTTGGGAAGCAATATGTTCCGCATACTAATTTGGTTAGGGATAAGGATGGCGAACAAAGGGCGTGGTATATTTTATCTTGGGCTGCTAAGTGGCTTTATGGTGAAGAAGTACATTCCGATATATTGAAGCCGAAAGAAGCTAGGAATAGGGATGATAGTAGAATATTGAAATCTATTTGGAATATGTTGGATGAAGCGGATATTGTTGTTGCCCACAATGGTGATAGGTTTGATATTAGAAAATTAAACGCTAGGTTTATTGCTAACGATATGTTGCCACCATCTACATACAAGTCAATTGATACACTAAAGATTGCAAGGAAGGAATTTGCCTTCAGTTCAAACAAGCAGGATTTCCTAACTAAATACTTTGGCTTGGCGGAAAAGCTAGATACCGATTTCCAATTATGGATTGATTGTATGAATGGTGATACTAAGCAATTAGCTAAGATGCTTGACTACAATCGGCGTGATGTTGTTGGCTTAGAACAAGTGTACTTGAAACTTAGACCATACATTAAGAATCATCCTAACGTTGGTGTTCTTATGGATTCGGATTCATGTCCTTCGTGCGGGAGTGAAAGCCTAGAACCATTGCAAGCTACGTATTTCACAAGTTCTAATGAATTTATGTCGTATCGTTGTAATGGGTGTGGTACGCCATATATTAGGGACAAGTCTAAGATCAATGCTAATGGCACGGAATTGAGAAGCATTGCAAGATAAAATAAAAAAACACTTGACTTACTATGCAAATTTGTTTATATTGTAAATAGATGGTAAGTAGAAAAATAAAAAACGTTATTCATATGATATATGAAAACGAAGAAGAATTTAGAAAATACCTACCCGATGTTAAGTTTACAAAGAATTGGAGAGAAGGCGACGAAGGAAGCTGGGTTCGTACTGATGATGGTCAAATATGTCAAGTGCTTAAGCGCGGGAAGTTAAAGAAGGGTAGCGCTAAGTATACACATTCTTACGTTAGGACTGCTATTGGGACGTTTCTTTGTGATGGTAAGACAAAGATGGAAGGAGAACCTAGGGAAAACATGTATTCTTTTGGTGTCAATGGTATTTCACCATATCAACACTATAAGAATAAAAAAGAACTTACTGCTAAGGAATTTCTTTTTGCTAAGTATGTTGCGAAGGGAGATGGTATAGCGGAAGCCTTTATGAAGGCATTTCCAACAAACCAAAAGGAATATGCCGAATACAAGGGGAAGATATTAGTAAATACTGATAGGGTTAAAAAAGTGATAAGAGAAGAAGTAGATAAAGTATTAAACGATGCCGAAATTACGCCATTGTATTTACTCGAGCAAATGAAAGCGATTATTGATAAGAATGAATCGCAAGACAAGGATAAAATACAAGCGTTGAAAACCTTAATGCAAATAAGTGGCATGATGGATACCGAAAAACGTTCGGAATCAGTAACATTATTTCAAGGATTCACAAAGGAACAATTGGATGCGATCTCAGCGGGAAATCAGAAACAGCTCGTTAGCGCTGAAAGAGAAGTTGAAAAATAGGTATTGTGTTATTTGCGACTTCCCAATGAAGAACTATACTTCAATTTGGTATGATCTTGATGATGGGGAGATGCATGCGCAATGCGTAGAATGTTATACCTTGTATGATGGCGACTTAGAAATAGAATTGCCGGGATTGGTTAACCATTGTGGGGAAGCGTGATATGGTTGCGTGTTGTGGGCATGAAATAGGTTCTGAATGGTTTGAAAGTCTTAATGGCGAAATAATGATCAGGGACTTTGACGAGGAAGGAAACAAGGCGGTTTCATACTTGGTGTCGTGTGAAATGTGTTTGCCGATTTATAGGGAAGTAGAAATATTTCCTGAAGAAGTAGAAGATTGGCTTGAAGGTAGATTGGAGGTCTAAATGGAGAAGTTGGCTGTTTATGGAACACTAAGACGCGGGGATTCTAATAAGGGGAAAATGTCGGATTGCACGCTTGTGTATCCGGGACATACAAAATTCCCTGCGGTTATTCATAACCCCGAAGGGAAGGGTGTCGTCGTTGAAGTCTTGGATGTTTCAAAGGAAGATTTAAGGGTGTACGATAAGTACGAAGGAATTGCCCAAGGATTATATCGCAGGGTAAGGACACGCGTGAAGATGGATGATGGGAACGAAGAAAATGCGTGGGTATATGTTGCGGGCGATGATTTGTTACAAAATGAAAGCATATTTGAGGTTATAGAAAGTGGCGACTGGGAAAAAAGAAAAGATAGAAACGTTTAATATAATACCGCCCGACCTTGGCGAAAAGGAACGTGTATTACAATTAGCTTCAAATGATTTGGTAACATTTGGTCAGTTGTTCTTAGCGGAAGACTTTATGAAAAGTAAGCCCGCGCCGTTTCATCACGGACTGGGCGATGTTCTTCTTAATGATGACATCAAAAGGATTTGCGCTATAGTTCCTCGGGGTCATGCTAAAAGTACCTATGTGAAGGCTGCGTTGTTGCATAAAATATTTTTTAATTCCGAAGGTAAGCGCGAATTTATAGCTTTTGTTTCTGAAGAACAAAGTCAAGCTGTAGACCATTTGAAATATATTAAATCGCATATAGAATTTAATCCTGCCCTTAATTATTATTTTGGAGATATAGTTGGAAAAAAGTGGACGGAAAAGGAAATTACCACATCTAAGGGTGACAGAATTATTTCTAAAGGTACAACTCAACGCTTACGTGGTAGATCAGAATTGGGTTTACGTTATACTAAGATTGTATTGGACGATTTCGAATCTGAATTGAATACAAAGACACCTGAACGTAGATCGGAAATTAAAGAGTGGGTAATGTCAACGGTTATACCCGCATTGGAAGAATCTAAAGGTAGCGAAGGTTCGGTTTGGCTTATTGGCACTATTGTTCATTATGATTCATTCTTGCAATCAATATATGATGGGTATTTAGCTGCCGAAGAAAATGAAGAAGAATATACTTGGGAAGTTGTGTTTCACAGGGCTATGGAAGATGGGAAGGTTCTTTGGCCTGACTATTTCAACAAGACGAAGTTAAACGAAATTAAACGTGGGTATATAGAACAAGGGCTTACACATAAGTTTGCTCAAGAATATATGAATGATGCCCGCGACCTTGATTCTGCGAAGTTTAAGGTTGATAGGATTAACTATTATGATGGTCAATTCATTGCTAAGAATAACCAAGCCTATATAATTACAAAGCAAGACGCTATTCCGGTTAATGTTTACATGGGTGTTGACTTGGCTTATGAATCTACGGCGAAGAATGACTATCAAGTTATAATGGTCGTTGGCGTTGATAGTGATAAGAATTATTATGTGATAGAATACTTTCGTGAACATTTTCCTTTGTACGATATGCCTAAAAAGATTTTTGAAATGGCGAAGGAATATCAACCATTAAGGCGTGCGAATGTGGAACATGTTGGTGCGCAAGGCGTTATTAAGGATGCGGTTAATAACTTATCTGGGCAAGATAGAAAGATGGCGCCGGGTATAGCTAGGGGCGTAAGACCGCCTACCGGAATCAAGAAGGAAGATAGAATAGAAGCTTTGTTATGCCCATTGGTTAACAGGAAGAAATTGTATATTAAGAAGCAACATCAAGAATTAATTGATGAAATGTTTCACTTTCCCAAGGGTAAGAATGATGACCTTTTGGACGGATTGTGGTATAGTGCTGTGAATGCCAGATCGCCATTATCCCATAAATTTGATGCTTCGAATTTTGAAAATGAAATAGACAGTATGCAAGAAAAAAGGGCTAGAAAGGTGTTGAGAAGTTGGATGACTGGACAAAGATTGTAAAAAATTAAAAAAAACACTTGACAAAGTACCCTAAATTTGTTATATTATATATTAAAGGGTATATTGCGAAACAGGAGACTTTATTATCGCACAAGAAAATAATTTTGTAGAGCAAGACGAAGCACAAAAAAACAGAGACCTATGGCGTAGATGGCGGGATGCCAGAGTTGATTGGGAAACCGAAGCGCGTGAAGCCGTAGACTTTGTATTGGGAAACCATTATACACAAGAAGAATCAGAGTCATTGCAATCCGTTGGTCAAGGTGATTTTGTAATTGACCGTGTATATGCTGCCGTAGATAAACTAAAATCATTATTAACTTCTAAGAACCCTAGGTTTTCCGCTATAGGGCGGGAGGATTCCGACAATCGTTTAGCCAATGTTTGGCGGACTATACTTGAATATGTATGGGATATTTCCGATGGAGATATGCAATTCAAGAATGCTGTCCACGATTATGCGGTTTCTGGCTTGGGATATTTTTATGTATATACCGATACAGAATCGGACTTTGGAAGGGGTGACATAAAATTTACCTATGTTAACCCTTTTCGTGTTTATGTAGACCCAGCGTCTAGAGATAGATACTTTGGCGATTCTTCGGCTGTTATTCTTTCCACAATATTAACAAAAGATCAACTTGTTAATTTATATCCACAACTTTCAGACATTGCAAATGATATAGAATCTGCAGATGATGAAGAAGATTATCCTTCTTCTAGTAAAAAGAATTCATCTATGTCCTTTACGCCCGACGTGGTTAAAAATATAGATAGAGGCGGATTTGAAAAGTATCGTATCTTAGAAAGATTTGAAAAAGTAAAAGTACCTTTTTATCGTTTGTTCAATAAGCAAAATGGTGAAGAAAAGATTGTTTCATTGGAAGAATATGAACAAATCTTAGAAGAAAATTCACATTTAATAGAATCGGGACTGGTAGATGCTGTAGAAGTCTTACAAACGCGGATTCGCAACGTAGCAACTGTAGGGCAAACTTTGTTGTACGACCAAGTGCTAAATTGTGACATATACCCTGTAATACCAGTCCCAAACTTGTGGACGAATACACCCTACCCGAAATCAGACGTTACCAAGGTAAAGGATTCACAACGTCTTATTAATAAATTATTTTCCCTAACCTTAAGTCACGCACAATCTTCTGCAGGCTTAAAGTTGTTGGTTCCGGAAGGCAGTGTGGATGACTTGGGTCAATTGGAAAGAGATTGGGCAAATCCGAATGCGGTGATTGAATACAATCCCGAGTTTGGCGAACCACACTTTCCACAACCTTCTCCATTAGCTGCTGAATTTTATCATTTAATTGATAGGGTGGAGCATTATATAGATTTAAATTTTGGGATTCCTGAATTGATGCAGGGATTCCGTGATAAAGCACCGGATACTGTTCGCGGGACTGCTATGCTTTCTGAAATGGGAGAAAGCCGTGGCAAGTCTAAACTGCGCGACATAGAAGGAAGCTTAACTAGACTAGGTCGTTGTATTTATTCAATGGCTAAGGGTCATTATAATTTTAAGAAAACATTTAGAATCGTGCAACCTAATAACGACTTGACCGAATTTACGGTTAACAATAGGTTGTATGATGACAAAACTAACGAATTGTTGTCAATCGAAAATGATATTACGATTGGTCAGCATGACGTTAAAATTATATCAGGTTCAACGCTACCATCAAATAAGGTGGCCGAGTACAATATGTATTTGGAAGCGTATCAGTTGGGCTTGGTAGATGATGTCGAGGTTTTAAAGAAAACTGAAATCTTTGACAAAGAAGGTGTCTTACAGCGAAAAGGTATGATGGCGCAGATGCAATCATATATAGAGCAACTTGAAGGTCAATTAAAAGACGTAAGTGGTGATTTGCAAACGGCTGAACGTGAAAGCGTGCATGCTAAGAAGCAAGTTATTGCGGAAAAATTCAAGTCCAATCTTAACGAGGTTATCACGGAAGCCAAGTATAAGGAACGGGTTAATCTTAATAAGATGGAAAGCGTGATTGATAAAGCTGATTTTCGTGCCAAAGAAGCTGCTAAAGACAAAGGCAAAAGGGGAGCCTCTAAATAGAGGCGTTGATGGTAAAAACAAATACAGTCAAGCCCTATCGGAATATCGAAAGGTAGAGTCCGTTAAGAATAGGGAGATTGAAAGGAGTTAAAATGGAAGACCAAAGACAAGAAGAAACTGGCGCACAAAGTTACGAAGAAGCGTTATCATCTGATAATCCAAATGAACGTGTTCAATTGGCGAATGTGGATGAATTCGCTTCTGATGTTCCGTCCGAAGAACTCACACCGGATAGTAAACCGCCTAGTGTCCTAACGGACGAAGGCAATGAAGGTGGGATTGATTATGGTACGGATTGGGAAGCAGAAGCTAAGAAGTTTCAATCAATGTATGATAAGCAGAAATCTGAATATGATGCATTGAATGGACAAGCGGAAGACTTATCTCAATTACGCGAATTAAAAAGCGTATTAGAGCAAAGGCCTGACGTGGTGGATGCTATCCGGGAAAGACTTGAAGGCAAGGCCAGTACTAAGGGAGATACTGAACATGTAGATGAATCTTCTTTTGACCCTTGGGAAGCTTACTATAAACCTGATAGCCCTTCGTATAAGATGCGAATGGCACAGGAGAAAGCCTTGGTAGATGAAGCCGTTGGTGGACATATGGCTGAATTACAAGGTCAGGTTGCTATGCAAAATCTCAAGAATGAGTTGAAAAATAGTTACAATATGGATGATGAATCGGAAATTCAAAATTTTATTGAATTTGCTACAGCGCCCCGAGATGAACTTCCCATCGATTTATTAATTGATGTATATAGGAAGTATTACAATAAGGGAACTGAAGCACCGCCATCTGAAAATATTGAAGCGATAAAGCAAACTCAATCAATCCCTAGGTCGGCAGGAGTTCTACAGGGCGGTGAACCCGCACCTGCAAAGAACGAACAAGACGCTGCTTGGGATAGGATTTTACAAGCTAGTAACAGTGGACGAATCCCATAAAATATATATGGAGACTAAATAAATGGCTATTAAACAGGGATTAAAACTCTCTAGTGATGTTACGGCTAGCACCACAAGTGCTGGTGTCGGTCAAGCCCCAGATCTCCGTAGGTTATATGATTTTTCAGACCGAGTTGCAGAACTCGCTCCCGAAGAATCTCCATTTTTTGTCTATTTGTCTAAAGTGGCTAAAGTTCCTACGGATGATTCTTTGTTTCGGTTTTTAGAAAACCGTTCAAAAATTGATTGGACAAGTCGTAACTTTAATTTGGCTGCCCATGTAAACAGTGAAAGCGCGGTTAGTGCCAGTTCTTCTTACAGTTTTTCTGTAGATGACGGTTCTGGTGCTTCTATTGATTGGCTAGTCAAAGGAATGGTATTTGCGGTATCTACCGTAGATAGCACTGCAGGATTTGCACAAACATTGGTTCGGGTTGAAACCGGCCCTGTCGATGCAGGTTCTACTACCACATTTACTGGTAAAATCGTAGATGTTTCGAACTCCGGGGTAGCGGACTATAATGTACTTAGCAACAATGATGGTTGTCAAGTAATCGGTACTGCTTTTGGCGAAGGTACGGGTTCTCCCGATGCTTGGTCTGGCGAAATTGAAAATGATTTCGGGTATACCCAAATCTTTAAAACTTCTGCCGAGATGTCTAACACTTCAATTGCTACCCGCTATCGTGGCTATGCTAACGAATGGGAACGCATTTGGGCGTTGAAACTTCGCGAACATAAGGTTGATATTGAAAGAGCTATGCTCTTTGGTCAACGTGCCCGCACTGGCGGTATCCAGTATACTGAAGGCTTGGTAGGACATATCGTTAAGAACGCAGCTCCTACTACTGATGATTCTGCTTTTGCATATTCATCTGGTGCGCCATACTATAGAAGTGTGGCTCAAGCTGAATTAACTTATGATAGATTGCTTTCTGACTTTGAAGTGATTTACGACCCTGCTCGTGGCGCAAGTGGCGACAAATTGGTCTTAGCAGGTTTACCTGTTATCACTTTCTTTAACAAGTTAGGCGATGGCGCTTTCATGGATGCTTCTATGGGGTATTCAAATAGCGTTAACCAATATAATTTTGATAAACGTGATGGTGCTTTTGGGCATAAAATCATGACTATCGAAACTATTCATGGTACTATGCATTTAGTTAAAGAACCTCTTTTCCGTGGTATTTCAAGCGGTTTTATGCTTATGGCTGACATGGGCAAATTGTCTTACCGTCCATTGGTCGGTAATGGTTTAAATCGCGATACCCATGTAATCACAAACGTTCAAAGTGCTGATGAAGATTTGCGCAAAGATATGATCTTGACCGAAGCTGGTCTTGAAATTTCATTGCCTGAATCACATGCGCTTTACAATGTTGAAGGCTTATAGGGAGGTATACAATGCGAGCTGATTATATAAATGATAATAGTGGAAAAAGTAACCTTGATGTTAAATACATCAATATTACTGCAGATGTAACCTTGACCGCAGATCAAAGTGGTAGCTTAATTTCTATGGATGCCAATGGTGTCGATATTACGCTACCTTCTGCTGCTCCGGGTTTGAATTATGTGATTATTCAGAATGCTGATTACGATACTGCTGTGTGTACGGTCGTTCAAGCTGCTGCTACAGAAGACTTTTATGGTCACGTCTATAGCGCAGAACATGAATCTGCTGGTACAGATGGTGATACCGGTGCTTCTGGTGATACAAAAATCACATTTTCTTCCGCGTCCAAAAAAGGTGACAGTGTGGAATTAATTTCCGATGGTTCCGTTTGGTACGTGAAAGCACATGTTGCTAATTATGCGGGCATTACTTTTGATGCTTAATAATCCGAATAAATAAGGATAATACTTAGAACGGTATGGGGCTAGGTGAAAAAGACTTAGCCCCGAAAGTTCAAAAATTTAAAGGAAGTTATGGCAAATTACAATACCACTACAAAGATTATAATCAATGAAATGAATCCAAATGCGGATTCGGTTTCCGGTTCTTATGCTAAAGAACTTAATGATTATATTCAAACAATAGATACTACAAAAACAATACGGTCTATACATAGCGTAGAAATGCGCGATGGTAGAATTATGACAGTAGTTGTTCACGATTCTTAATGAATTGTCAACATTGCGACAAGGAAAACGAAGGCGGTTGGTTTTATTGCCGCTCTTGTGGCAAGCGAGCGCACCCGCCAAAGTTTACAACTAATTCATGGATGCGTTCCGAAATAGCGTCTCAAACTAAGATGGAATTTTCTGTGAATTCTATGGACGATTCAATTAAAAGTATGGAAGGCGATGCCGTGAGTAGTAAGTTGCGTTCAATGGGAATTAAACCACTATAGGAGCTATTATGCCTAGATTTGGAAAAGGAATTAAAACTTTAAGAAATGGTACTTTGGTTGGGAAGAAAAAACCCAAAATGAAGAAGAGGAATAAAAATGCCAAGAGGTAAAGCTACATACGGAAAGAAACGTGGAAGACCGTCGAAGAAAAAGAAAAAATCCAAAAAGAAAAGTAAGAAGAAATAGGAATTACTAATGGCTGGTACATTAAAAGTTAAAATACAAGAAGATATTATACTTGATAATCAGGACTATGGTTCTAAGCGGGTGTTTGAAGTATCTAGTATTGCAAATATAACTAAAAAAATAGTAAGTATTTCGGGAGATGATGATGCTACTGTATTGGTTTTTAAATCGACTACAGCGATAGCAGACGGAGCCTTAGATTTACAAACTGTAAAGTATATAAGAATTACAAATTTAGATAGTTCTAACTCCGTTAATGTTTCATTGCAGTTAGATTCGGATGAAGATAATTCTGCCGCAGACTTATCAATAACATATTTACTTGAAGCTGGTAGAAGCTTTTTAATGGGGGCCCCAGATGAGGCCGCTCATGCAGACGATGATTCTGCAACTATTGTGACCGCATTGACAGACTTAGAAAGTATAATAGTAGACCCCGGCTCTAATAGTGGTCAGGTTGAAGTTTTTGTAGCGAGTACGTAATGGCGACTTTTGAAGCTCAGGTAGAAGGTTTAACAAGCATTTCAATAGATGGTAGCAGTGCTCCAACTCAAACCGAGTTAACTCAATTTCTTACCGATGGGGCTAAGGAAATTATTAATGTATTGCCTCCCAATCTGGTAGATTTATGTTCATCCTCGCAGTCTTTTACATCTGGTACTGCAGATACATTGAATACTGGTAAAGTTCTTCGTGTATTTAGAAGTGATGGTGATATTAAACAGCCGTGTAGAAGGGTTAATGCCATGCAGAAGGGACGTTTTTCAGATAGTGAAGATATGAATTACGCTACTGTTACAGACCCAGTTTATTATATAGAAAATAATAGTTTAGATGTACTGCCTGTTGGAGGCTCTGTTACTTATTCAGAAGTTCAATATCCATCTGTAGCCTATGGGGATTCGGCAATATCGGTATTCCCAGATGAAGCTGAATATTTAGTTCCATTATATGCGTCTATAAAATCTTTACAGAATGTTTTAGGTGACAAATCATCAAATGCTGACATTACCACCGCCCTCACAGCTATGAATACTGAATTAGATGAAACTCAAGCTGTATGTGATAAGATAGATGCTGATTTAGTTCTTGCGAAAGCAGAAGTTGTTCTTGCTAAAACTGAAGCAGCTGAACTCGCAACTCAGACTGATAACAGTAGCACTTTTAATACTGCTTTAGCCGCTATAGCTACTGAGTTAAATAAAGTTGATAATGTTATAGATTTAGCAAATGATGAATTTGATGAGGTTGCTGTTGAGGTGAGCGCTACTGCTACATCTCCCATATCAGCGGCGAGGACAGCGGTTCCGTCTATTATTAACGTGAGCGATTTAAGTATAGCTGCAGTGCCTCCAGATGTACCGACAATAACGGCATCAACAGTTAGTTTTAGTACTACAGCTCCGTCCTATGCTTCACCCACCACTACAATTAGTGGGACAGCATGGGCAACCGCATATCCCGATGAATACACCGCTTTAAATACAGCTTTGGGGGCTATGACAACTGAGCTAAATAAGGTTGATAATATTCTTAGCACCGCAGAGGGGAAAGTAGATGCTTTTTATACTTCTATTGGAGACATTGATGATACTACACAGTTGTGGGATGATACGAATAAAAGATTTGCGGTTGTCAAAAATGCTTTGGATTATGCTGGAAACTTAATAGATGGGAATGCGCCCGATGCAGCTTATGATGTAGCACAGAATTTATTAGATGTAAACGCGGCCTTTGATGGGATACAGGCGCACTTAGTAGATGGCGAGGCTATTCTTACAGACGACCCAACTTCGGGAGATATTGCCACAGCTTTGACCGCTATGAAAAATGCAATAGAAGCCGCTGAAAATAGAATTGATAAAATGGAAGGAGCAGATGAATCTGTTTTTGGTGATGAAGACACATTTTTAACAGCTAACTCTCAACTTACAAGAGTGAAGGATGCTTTAGATAAAGTGTCTTCGTTGATTGAAGCAAACAAACCAGCTTCTGGATACGATGCTCACGATTTATTACAAGCGGAAGATATAGAATTACTTCAAGGAAACTTGAGTATTGTTGGTGTTGAATTGCAAAGAGCCCAAATGCATTTATCAGAATGGACTGCTATTGGTGATATGAGAGTAAAAGAAGTTAATGCTTCTTTATCAGAGGCTCAGGCATATGGCAGTGAAATTCAAGCTAGACTATCTTATGCCAGCGCTTATCAGCAGGCATCCGCCGCAAGAGGTCAAGAGGGACAGAATAGAATTGCACAAGCCAATACCACATTGTCAGTAGCGCAGCAAGAATTGGCTAGGGCTAATGTAGCGATTGCTGAGATTAATACAATTATAGCATCATATCGTTTAGACATAGAGGGTGTTTCCCCATATTTACAGACAGCACAGGGATATATAGGTCAAGCGTCTGGTTACGCCCAAGAAGTTCAGGCTTTATTGTCGCAAACACCAGCAAAAGTTTCGGAATATCAAGCTAAAGTTCAAGATGCTTTAAACGAGTTCAATGATGACAACGCCGAGTATCAGGCTCAATTACAGGTTTCTATTCAAAATGCACAACTAGAAGACAGTGAAGAAGGTAAAAAAATTCAAAAGTACAGTTCTGAATTACAGCAGTACCAAGCAGAAGTGAATGCAGAAGTACAGGAGTACCAGCAAAACCTAGACCAGAAATTAAAAGAGTTTGATTCGAGCGTGAAACTACAACAGTCTTATTATCAGGAAGCTGATGCTCGTGTAAAAGCTGGTAATGCTTATTTACAAGAAGCCCAAAGTAGAATTGCACAAGCACAGGGATATGCAGCTGAAGTAGGGGCTAGGGTTGGCTTTAGTGGGGCTAAATCACAAGCTATCCAAGGTCATATAAGTACAGCCCAAAGTTATGTGGCTACAGCTCAAGGATTTGGAAATGAGATTCAAGCTAAAATAGGTATTATACAGGGGTACGGCAGTGAGGTACAATCTAGGCTTGGTGTAGATGCGGCTCATTATGGCTGGTATGAAAAACAACAGGCAAAATTGCAGGCTGATTATGATAAAGGTTTACAAATGTTAATAGGCGGTGGTATGATGCCGCAACAGCAGTAAAATAAATAATGGCTAACGAGAAAATAAAATACTCAAACGGATGTTCTCCGCAGGAGCTTGATTCTACAAGTGCGAGATGGTATCAAGATAGTGATGTTGGTACGAAGCTTTCTGGTAGCGCT
>Ga0208670_100081_pt1 | contig 34654 bp, 24 predicted proteins | sample 24BtaG_FD_184098 | JGI IMG/M metagenome (GOLD analysis project Ga0208670, IMG submission 184098) | Marine viral communities from Cariaco Basin, Caribbean Sea - 24B_WHOI_OMZ_CsCl (SPAdes) (version 2) | ecosystem: Environmental > Aquatic > Marine > Oceanic | place: Caribbean Sea: Cariaco Basin...
CCTTCAGGCGCTTGGCAGAATAGCCATTGCGACTGTTGCCAGTGCCACGACCTTCAGGAGCGTGCTTCTCGTATCCGAGGTGCTCATCCAGTTCAGCATTGAGTGCGGTCTCGACGGTCAGCTTGACCAGTTGCTGCGTGAGGGCTCCGAGATCTTTTTCGGACTTGATGTCCTTGGCCAGCTCGGCGGCCATGGCTTTGAGTTTTTCTTGGTCCAATTGTGTACCCACGATGGTATCCTTTTGAAAAGATTACTCAGTCGTGGGCAGTTACACAATTTGGTTTACAGGCTCAGATTCTGATATCAATCAGAGAGATTGGATTTGTTATACAAACCTAGCGGTCCCAAAATATTGTCATTGTGCTCACCCAAATCAGGTATACTACCAACCACCTGCTTAGTGAGACTAAACTTAGGTGCGGGTGCAGGCTGCAGCACTCCGTCAATACGAATGAAGCTTTCACGCGCCTGATTATGAGGATGATTTGCAGCCTCAGAAAAATTCAAAATCGGAGCGAAACAAGCGTCTGTTCCCTCCAAAAGCGAACAACATTCAGCCTGCGTACGGGAGCCAAAAAACGCTGACATCTTCGTCTTCGCTATCTGCCAGCAACTCTTATCGTATTGGTCTACAAAGTCTGGATCATCGCTAAAACCACAAATAGAAACTAGCTTTTGGTAAAAATTAGGCTCTAATGCTTGAACGGTAACAAAGCGATCATCGGCACACCGATAAGTGCTGCACCACGGAGCCGCACCACTGAAAAAGTCATTACGGTCGCCATCACTAATGACTCCTTGTTCCCTCAAACTGGCCAGAAGCATCATGTTATAAATTACACCATCAGAAATAGCCGCATCAATCACTTGACCTTGGCCAGTTTTATTGACATGAAACAGTGCAGATAGGATACCGAGCGCCAAAGACATGCTCCCTCCCCCCACATCACCCTGCAAAGTTGGCGTCGGGAACGGAATATCCCCTGGCAAACCGCCGTAAAAAAGAGCTCCTGTGATGGCAGAAAAGTTCAGGTCATGACCGGCCGAAGACGCTAGCGGTCCCGTCTGTCCCCATCCAGTCATCCGACCGTAGATTAGTTTTGGATTTTTTTCGAGGCATACCTCTGGTCCAATCCCCAATCTCTCCATAACGCCAGGGCGGAAACCCTCCACGAGCACATCAGCCTTTGCAACTAAACTCAAAGCAGCCTCAACATCACTACATTTGCTGAGGTTTAGTGTGATTGACTTCTTACCTCGTTTAAAAAATGCAGCCTTTCCCATCAAAGTGGGATCAACTGTTGCAGCGTTTGAATTCATCACTTTGCGTTCAATTAGCACAACTTGGGCTCCCAAGTCAGCTAACAGCATACCCACTATCGGCGCTGGACCAATCCCTGCAAACTCTACAACTTTGACTCCCTCAAGAGGCCCCATAAAAACTCCTAATATTCCGAGATGCTTTCGATCGAAATGGCATTTAATTCAGCAGTATTACTTTACTCTCGCGGCCCAAAATACTAACCAAAAATAAACAACCTTCCCCCCCTCGAAAGGGCGGGACAGGGAGGGAAGGTTAATTTATCAGTTTTAGACTATGCGCCCTTTTTAAGGCTTGAGTTCGGCTGGAAACGCCCAATTTACTGTATAGGTTTTTTAGGTGCCATTTGACAGTACCCTCGGATATTCCTAATAGGTTCGCAACTTCCTTATTAAATAGACCATCCCCAATTAGTTCCAGAATCTCACGCTCCCTTTCAGTAACCTCTGATGCACTCAAGAGTTCGAGATCAGAAATGTCAGATGGTAACGAGTCAGATTCAAGGTCTTTTTCAAAATTGCCTAACAATTTTGGTGCAGGTTCCATATTGTTTACTAAGCCTTCAATATAAGGCATCAACCGCATTTCGTGTGCGTCTAAACTTGAAGCAATATTTTTTAGAAGACACTGCCCACCTTGAAGTTCATCTGCAAAGGTTCTAAACATGCCTTGCGCTTGACCTAGTGCGAGTGCTGGAATTAAGCTTTTCTTAGCCGCCTTGGTTTGGCCAATTTTCCACTCTCCAAGCGCAGCCAGCATTCTGAATTTAGCACTACGATAAAACGCACCCTGACGGTCTAGAACAGTAATACGCTCATGCAACTCCTTTATAAAACCCTTGGATGGTTGATTAAGGAGTTCAATTCGTGCCTTCGATATTAGCCAATCATCATGTAGGAGTTCTTTAGCAATAACATCCGGATTCACGGTCTCAAGATACTGTTCAAAACGCCCTAGCTCTCTCGTTGCTGATACCCCATCACCCTCCCAAATATCAGACTGAATACGCTCTGCATAGCAGTGGCCCTCCAGTCGGACCCACCCTCTTTTCATGGCAACCTTTTCGAGCTTATCCAGTAATATCCAAGATTCTGCTTTTTCTCCGCGCAGCTTACTTATTCGAGCAAGAAGCGAATAAATGGTTTGTGCTGTTATCAATAGGCAGGCGTCCAAAGAGCCCGTCATTGCAGATGCCAATAATTCCTCCGCCTCCTCTATTTTGTTACGCTCATAGCAAAGCTCGGCCAAGCTAGCGATGGCTGTCACAGAAGCCATCGAACGCCGACCGGCGATTTTTTCAGAAATCGCTAAAGACTCTCCCAGCAATGCTTTAGCTCTATCTAAGCGTCCACGCCAGAACCAGGCCAAGCCTTCAAAACTTTTTCGGTATCCCTCACCGAAGTGAAGCTTATTGGTCATTCGAGCTGCTTGCCGCTGTACCTCAACTATCTCATCAAAACGCATTTGATGGAGATAAATATAGCCTAGGACATTGAAGACCACTTCGTACTCAAATCTATTGAGCTCACTAGGCGCTTCCATCCATGGCTCCGCAGAGCGCCTAGCGTCTTCCAATCGGTCCTCAAGTAGTGCAAGTAGCAATGACGTTGTCTGTATTTGTTTTTGCAAATCCTCTCTTCTTTCCATCAAATCAACATCATCACTTTTCTGCAAGTCAGACTCTATCTCATGAAGCAAGCCATGAATGGGAGGAAGCTCCATCATTAGCATCTGAGCCCGGACGATTGCCAAGCGTACGTCAATATTCTTGCTCAACTCATGCTCTGGTATTTGCTTTCCCCAATTGACCAGTGTGGCCGTTCGGCTTTTTTCTAGCATTTCCGATGCACAGCGTTCGATGAACGTTTTAGCAAGATCTGAATAACCAATGGCTAAAGCGTGACTCACTGCTTCAGACCACAACTCATGAGCGACGAACCAGTTGCAAGCAAGACGATGAAGGGCTAACACCTCCTTTTTACCTAACTGACCCAAACGTTCTCGAAGAAAATCAGAAAATAACCGATGAAACCGGAACCACTCATTATTGTCATCAAGCGAAAATATAAACAAATTCAACCGAGACAATTTCTCTAAAAAGGCATTCCCATCGCTTACCCCACCAACCACCTCGCATAGCGATACGTTGAAGCGCTCTAAAATTGAGCAGCGTACAAGGGCTTCCTCACAATCTGAAGGTAATAGTTCCACTAATACCTCATGGAGGTAGTTTTTAAGATCCTTCGATCCGCTTGCAAATTCATTAAGGAATTGTTTTGGTTCTTTGCGAAGCCTTGGTGACAAAGCCGCCATTTGCACGCCGGCAACCCATCCCTCGCTAACCTCGTAAAGCAATCTCGCGACGTTCTTAGGTAGATCCAACTCAACAACTTCGTTTAGAAACATCTCAAGCTCACTAAAATCCATTCGAAGATCAGAGACACCCAAGATTAACAATTGGTTTTCCAACTTCAGCTTAGATAGCCGTATGGGAATTTCGGATCTGGTTGCAATGATAATATGGAGATTTTCGGGTCGATTCTGTATCAGACGCAACATTAGCGAGTGAATTTCAGGATTAGTAATGCAGTGGTAGTCGTCTAATGTAAGTAGGATTTCCTCTCGAGAGGCCTCTAACTCGGCGAGCAAAATCGATTCAACAACTTCAATCGATGAAGATAGTTCAGAGTTAATCGCTAAAATAGATTCATTGCAGAAATTCGACTTCGTTATTGACAGTGAGGCGATGAGATATGATAAGAATCGTTTTTCTGAGTTGTCTTCTTCTGAGAGACTTAACCAAGCTATAAGCTTATCTTCACCTCGATACATGTCCGCCCATTGGCCAACGATTGTAGTCTTTCCATACCCTGCAGGCGCCTGGACTAGTGTCAAAGCATGCTTCATGATTGCCGGGGCAAGACTCTCCAGCCGTTTTCGGGAAAAGAGAGGCTGAGACCTCCTTGGCGGTGAAAGTTTGGTCGGAATCAACGGCAGGCGCCAATTCGAACTCAGATGATGTCGCATGCCTCTTAGATCTTGTTTTTGCCTCATTCCAGCCCACCAAATATAGCGTCTATTAAATTTACACGCTTATTATCGATTAAGCGCAAAATTGCCATGCCAATGATACAATCGTGTCCAGTAGTTTTATTCCACCGGAAGGGCTTGGCCAGTTTTTCGTTGTGAACCTTAATACACTTCTTAATCCCTGACTTCGATTCACCAACGCTAATTGAATTTCCTCGATAAAGTGCGCGCCGTTCCAGTTGACCAAACCACTTCTCAACCTCATTCAACCACGACGCGCTGGTTGGGGTGAAATGCACCTTGAACCTAGGATTCTTGGCGAGCCAGGCTTTGACCTCCAAGGTGTTGTGAGAAGAGTTGCTATCTAAGATGATACACAGCTGCAGATCCTGCGGAGCTTCCCAATCAATCTGTCTTAAAACATCTATAAATTCCAAGGCGTGATGACTCTGGGCGACACGGCCAATAACTTCGCCCGTCAAAATGTTGAAGTCCGCGTAAAGGCTTGTCGTGCTATGTTGCTTGTAATCGTACGGATGACGCTCAACTTGGCCTGGCTTGAGCTGTAGATTTGGGTGTGTTCGATCGAACGTCTGAATTTGGGTCTTTTCATCAACATTGAGGACCAGCGCATTGTCCGCCGGATTCAGATAAAGGCCGACAATGTCGCAAACTTTCTCGAGAAAATACGGATTATTCGTGATTTTAACGTAGTGAGCCGTTGCGGCTTCAAATTTAACGCATTCTTCAGCTAATGCACTTGCCAACACGCGCCCCCGGCATGTTCGTATGAGGCTGATACTCCAGTGCAAGGCTTGTATCGGACCCTGATGAACCGTGTGCTCATAAATTTTGACGTCTCCACGGTTCAGTTTTCGGTGCTGGCTCAGGCGCGGTGAATCATAAAACCCTTTAAAATCTCGCACACGGTAGCGCTTGCGCCACTTGAATACCATTTGAGTGTTAACCTGAAGCAAGCTGGATATCCCTGGGACCGTCTCGCATGCATTCCCTATGAAATGAAGACTGACACGATGAACTAGGCGTTTGATCAAAGTGCTGGCTCGGCACCTGCCATGGAGTTTCAATTGATCGTTTAGGGTCAGATTAAATGGAGCTATCGGCATGGGCACAATTGAATACTTCTCTTACTGACAGAAAAACTTCAATCATAGATGATATTAATCAGACGGCGCACTAAATCACCCTTTAGGGTTGAGGAACGACAATACAAAATTTTCAGTCTCAACTAATCCAATTGATCCATTGAGTCAACAGGTCGAAAAGCTTGAGTTGCCATGGCGGGACACTCTATATGCGCCCCGACATGGCCCATGCTAACCTTGTACTATTTAGAAAAAATATTTACTACAGCTGTAGCTTCCTCAACTCCGTAAATGCCGCCGCCATTTTCTTGAATGGCGATTTGAGCATTTTCGACTTGCCTTTTTCCAGCTTCGCCTCTCAATTGAGTCACTAGCTCATAAACTTGCCCTATTCCGGTTGCGCCAATCGGGTGCCCTTTGGATTCCAGACCGCCCGATGGATTGATGGGAATTCGGCCTCCTACAGTGAACTCGCCAGCTTCAGCAGCCCACCCAGCCCCACCATATGGCGCTAGCTGGAGATTCTCTGCCTGTATTATTTCCCCCATCGCAGTCGCATCGTGAACCTCGGCTACGTCAATATCGGTTGGAGCAACGCCAGACTTTTCATAAGCATCTTTAGCAGCTAAAGCAGTTAGGTGATTTTCAAAATCATCGAAACTTCGATCTGAGCTCGATCGCACAACACTGGCAAGCAGCCTAATGGCTCTTGAGCTGTCTCCCTTAAGCCTCTTTAGCCCCGCAGCGCTACACAAAACCGCAGCCGCCGCGCCATCCGAAATAGGAGCGCACATCGGCAATGTAAGTGGGTAAGTAATAGGCGGTGCGGCCAAAACCTCCTCGATAGTATACGCAACCTGATACTGCGAGAGAGGATTATGAACAGAGTGTCGATGGTTTTTTGCGGATACGGCAGCGATTTGTCTTTGGGTCGTTCCGAATGTTTTCATATGGAACCGGGAGAACGCTGCATACACATCCATAAACATGGAATATGGTCTAGGGGACTGAGAGCCCTCCGGGCATTCGACTCCCTCCCCCATCTTTAAGAGGATGTCCCGGTTATCACTCACGGTTTCAACATCCCAAGCAGAGTCAAACGCCGAAAACATTTTTGCCTTATCAGGGCTGTTCATTTTCTCTACGCCCACAGCAATTGCGATGTCACAAGACCCGCTCCTAATAGCGTTCTCTGCCAAATGAAGGGCTGTGCTAGCAGATGCGCAAGCCCCCTCAAGGTTAAAGATAGGAATGCCCTCAAATCCCATCGACCGCAAAGCAACGTGACCAGGAATCATATGTTGATCATGCATTAAACCGATAACGCAAGAGGCGAAAAATGCTTGCTTTACATCAGCCTTGCTAGCTCCAGCATCAGTAAGCGCCTGCTCGATAGCCTCTCTCGCCAGTTCCTTATAACTATGATCAAAATGACGACCAAATTTTGTCATACCAACGCCGGCGACAAAAATATCTTCCATTATATTTCTCCGAGATTAGAACTTTTAAATCACAAATTTGACATTTATTGTCACTATGATTTATGACTTTTTTACCTTGCTATTACGAAATTTTCCGTTCACCTTTCCAGTATTTTTCACGCACTTTCCTGCGTAAAACCTTACCAACCACACTAGTAGGAAGCTGATCGACAATCCTTAGAGATTTTGGCGCTTTGTATCCACCGATCAGACCTTTAACATGCGCAACTAATTCATCTTCGCCTACATCACAACCTTCGCGTAAAGTAACCTCAGCATGAACCGCCTCGCCCCACTCTTCATGCGGGATACCAACAACTGCCGACATTAAAATTGAAGGGTGGCTATTAAGTGCCGCTTCGACTTCATTAGCATAAACGTTAAAGCCACCTGAAATAATCATATCTTTTTTCCGGTCAACCAAGTAAATAAATCCTTCATCATCCATATAACCAAGGTCGCCCGACTTCCAAAATCCGTCCTTAAACTCAGCCCCAGTTTGCTCAGGAGCATTTAAATATCCGAGACATATACTTCGGGAACGTACCCAAATCTCACCGGTTTCTCCCTTCTGGACCTTCTCACCTTTTTCGTTCACGATTATGCATTCAACGCCAGGGGTCGGCTGCCCAGCTGAACTAAGCCTAACCTCATCTTCTTCTCTATTAATCAAATGCTGACTCGTCCCCATGTTCGACGCAAAACCAAAATGTTCGGTAGAGCCATAACACTGAACAAAAATATTCCCAAGTTTTTCTTGCAACTTTTTAAGCTTTCCGGGACTCATAGGCGCAGCGCCATAGATCACGAACCTCAGAGAACTCAAATCTGAATCGATCTCAAGCATACGATAAAGTATCGTGGGAACAAGAAACGTGAGCGTCGCTTTTTCTTTTTCAATGTTTTTGCAGTATAGATTCAAGTCAGGTTCATTTTGTGTAATGGTGCAACCACCAGAATACAACGTTGGCAAAAATAACATACCACTTCCGTGACTTATTGGTGCAATATGAATGCATCTGGGATTTCTGATCCATGCATCCTTATCTTGCAAGGCAAATGCCGTGTCACGGCAGCTAAGCCAGTTATCAATGCTGTACATTGCTGGTTTACCCTTACCTGTTGTACCTCCTGTAAACCGAATTATTGCGCAATGTTCTCTGTCATCAACGACTATATCTGGATTATGATCCGACGCCTTGTTGACCAAATCCCAGAAATAGAAAACACCATCAAGACTTTCTTTAGGCTCATCCATTACAATCACAGTAACGTCTCTATCCCGTAGCATCTTGTAATGAGAGTCGAGGAGCTCATTTTCAATAAATGCCACTTTGGCACCAGAAGCTTCAACTTGCCAAGTATGTTCTTCCAAGGAATCTCTAAAGTTTGTAAAAGCTCCGGTCACACAACCTTTAAAAATAGTAGGAGCATGAAGTAACGAAAGATTGTCGTTATCCAAAATATTAACAAACCTATCACCAGCACCGAGCCCTAAAGACGTCATCATGTTTACAATTCTGTTAGTCAGTGCATGAAACTCTGCGAAGCTGTAGCGCCTATTACGCTCAATATTTACAATAGCTTCACATTCACCATATCGATTTGCCAAATTTTCCATGTGATTACTGAAATTAATTTTCATAAATTCCTCGCTTGTTAGGACTTATTTTTATATAAGCTATGGTCTCAGGTCATTATTTAATCGAAAACAGTAAAATAACTATTTTTCAACTAAAATTGAGCGAAACTCTATAGCGTCAGAAGACTCGTTTTTCTGAATCTTTACTTCTCCCGAATTGACCAGAAAAATTAAGTGCGCAAATGTTTCCTCAAGTGCGAGGCAGCGACCGAAGCCTTTCACCGCGCCCCAACCTACAAAAGATAACAATTCATCTGTAGTTAACCATTGATCAAGCTTTCGAATTAACGTTCTTAACAGGTTGTGATGATGCTCTAAAATCTCGTCAACCCTAGCTATTGCATTGAAAAATATCCTTTCATGCGCTGGTAAAACTAAATAATCTGGGTTAACCCATGACTTTAGATCAGTTAAGCTTTCGAGCCAATTTTTGATAGGATTGTCATTTAAGCTTATTATATCCGTACCTACATGAGGCGTTATGCCTGGAAGCACTTGGTCCCCAGAGATAAATATTCCTAGCTTGTCGTTTTTAAGACATATATGCTCAACGGAATGACCAGATCCGGACCAAATATCCCAATCATTTTCGCCTATAATTATAGATTCGCCTTTTTCAATTATTTCTACTTTCTCTGGGAGCGGACCATAAAGGTTATCCATTACTCTTGCGTATTTCTTTAACTCAGGTATTTCTGTATTCGAAACCCCCAAAGTTCTATAGAAAAAGTCATCCTTTTCATGGTCACTGGATAACCTGCTAAACTCGTCACGCCTGGCTTTGGAAATTTCATTCTCGGAGGCATAGACTGGTACTTGGAAATGTTGCTGAATCCAGCCGGAGAGGCCAATATGGTCAGGATGACAGTGTGTAACCAACAATCCAGTGAGCTTTTTTGGCTCAGGTAGTTTTTGTACTATTTCTTCCCAAATTTCCCGATTAGCATCCGAACTTGGGCCACTATCAATGGCAAACCAACCGCCTTTATCTTTAATCAGATAGATATTTATATGGTCAAGCTTTGAGGGAATTGTAAGCCTCGTCCAGAGCAGACCAGCACTGATAGAAACCAGCTCTCCAAATTTAGGAGGAGCTATATTTATTATGTTTCCCTGAGCAACGCTTCTATTGGTGGTATGCACAATTTATCCCTCAACGAACTGTTAAATTTTAATTAATTTAAAAAGAGCCCTCCATTTTTGAGGGCTAAAGGGACACATCCTTTTACCGCTATTTCGCCTGCATAACTGTTGCAGCATCAAGACGGATATAGCGACCATTCATATATCCGTTTTCAACTAGAAATACGCATGCTGAAGCAAACTCATCAACATTACCCATCCGTTTGGGTGCTTCGCACATTTCGATCAAGGCATTTTTCACCTTTGAATCCAGCGCATCTACCATCGGAGTTGCGAATAACCCTGGGGCAATTGAATTGACGCGAACACCGATTGAACCTAGTTCACGTGCTGCTGGAATATTGATTCCGTTAACCCCGGACTTGGAAGCGCCATAAGCGCACTGTCCAAGCTGTCCCTCCCAAGCAGCGCCCGATGAAACGTTAATAATGACGCCCCGTTCACCATTTTGATCCGGTTCATTCAGTGCCATCTTTTCTGCACACTTAGCCATTACTGTATATAGGCCCACTAGATTGACGTTTATTACATTTCTAAAATTATTGATCGAGCCCGCAATTCCATTTTTATCGAGAATCTTTTTTGGGGCTACAATCCCCGCCGCATTTATGTCCACATGGATTGCGCCAAATTTTTGGATCGTTGCGCTAATCGCGGCATCCACATCGTTCTCTTCGGTGACATCAGTGGCTATAAAAATCGCGTTTTCATCACCGAGTTCTTCTACAGCACTCCGTCCGGCTTCTCGGTTCATATCTAGTAAAGCGACCTTTGCCTTTTTCTTTTTCACAAGATAGCGCGCAGTTGCTAGCCCTAGACCAGATGCACCTCCGCTAATCACAACTACTTTATTTTCCAAATTCATGATCTACTCCTGTTTGAATATTTGAGACCTAAATGTGACTTAGTAACCTTTGAATTGAGGCCTTCGCTTTTCACTAAATGCATTAAGGCCTTCCATAGCGTCATATGAACGCATGTGGCGTCGGAAGAGTACCTGTTCATGCTCCAAGGCATCGTGAAGAGCCTTGCTGCCTGTTTCATTCGCCACAGTTTTCATACGTTGAAGCGCAATTGGGCTTTTCTCTGCGATTAACTCTGCAATCCTTTGTGTTTCAGCCCGCAGGGAATTAAGATCCACCACTTGATTCACAAATCCGTAAATTTTCATTTCTTCTGCAGAAAGCGTGCTACCGGTGAAAAGCAGAAATTTCGCTACGTTAAGAGGAATGATTCTTGGTAAAACTGCTGCGCCGCCAGCTCCAGGGTATACGCCGTAGTTGGCGTGCGCGTCTCCGATTCTTGCGCAATCAGCCGCAACCACGATGTCCGCACACATGGCGGTTTCAAGGCCTCCAGCCATCGTGATGCCGTTCAAGGCCGCGATTACCGGCTTAGGGAAGTCACGAAGTACATTCAAAACGCGCTCAGTCAATCGATCGATAAAATCCGCTTCTCCGGGTTGTAAACGAGCAGAATTAAGGATCTCTTTCAGATCTGCACCGGCGCAAAAGGCTCTCCCCTTTCCAGTCAAAACAATGACTTTTACGGCATCATCATTAGCGATCCTGGGCAAAATCTCTTCAAACTCATCCAGCATCTGCAGATTGATCGCATTCATTTCATTCGGGCGGTTTAGATTAATCCACCCAACGGGTCCAGATTGCTCATAAAGTAAGGCACTGTTCGTCATTTGATTACCTCGCCAAGTCATCTTGTTTTGGTGGCTTTTTAACTGAAGGCCGGTACACCAGTTAGTGATCGGGCGATTAACAGCTTTTGGATTTCAGTCGTTCCATCTGGAATAGGGCCAATTATTGCTTCCCTCGCTAGTCGCTCTACGATGAACTCTTTAGTAACTCCATTACCGCCGTGGATCTGGACCGCATCACGACAGGCTTTTACCGCGATTTCTGTGCTAAACCACTTTGCCATCGCACACTCTTTGTCACACCGCAAACCTTGATCAATCATTTCTGCTGCCCTGAGCGTAAGTAATCGAGCGGCATCAATCTGCGTAGCCATGTTGGCAATTTTCTCTGCAATCAGCTGATGACCTGCAATCAATTTCCCATGTTGAGATCGGGTTTGACTGTATTTAATTGACTCTTCCATCGCCCGCCGTGCAATCGAATAGCCCCACGCGGCCATGTGACACCGGGCACGCTCAAAGGTTACTAGCGTGTTCTTTAATCCCTGCCCGATCTCTCCGACAGTGTTCTCGACGGGTACGCGTACATCCGCGAGGAAAATTTGAGAGGTTGATTGTCCGTTCAACGCCATTTTAGGAATGCCACGCACTTCGAGGCCCGGCGTATCTGCCTCGATAAGGATGTGTGTCAATTCGCCTTCGCCGGTCTTACAGGTGCATACGAAGATATCCATATGTTCTCCATTGGAAATCCACGTTTTCTCTCCATTAATGACCCAATAATCCCCATCACGGACTGCACGCGTCTTTGCAGCCGCAACGTCCGAACCGACGTCAGGCTCAGATATCCCCATGCTTATGAAAACTTCACCAGAGAGCAGTCCGGGGACATATTTTTCCTTCACGGAATCAGAAGCATTTCTGATTAACATGTCTGCGCCGGAAACATTGATAAGGATTGGTAACGCCAGATCGATTGCGCTGACACCAACCTCCTCCCACAAGCGTAAATGTGTGACCCAGTCCATCTCTAAGCCCCCCCACTGTTCTGGGAACGGCGCTCTGATCAGACCATATTCTGTCAACGTTTTGATGAAGCCCTTCATCATCTCTTTGGGAATAAACTTTTCACCGTGGGCTCTCAATTTTGGCTCAATCTCAGCGTCGAGAACCTTCCTCAAGCCGTCCGTGGCCATTCTTTGTTCTTCTGTCATCTGCATGGTCATAAAACCGCCTTTCTAACTAAGGGAGAGCTATCGCTGGTAGCTCGGGTTTATTGGATATTTCTAACCGTATCTCAATCGTTTTGGTTTCACCCCCCTCAAAAGCGGGGGTAGGGCCAATGATCAATTTTCTAGATACTTAGCTTTCTAAGAGGCCTGTTATCAAAAACCGTCGATTAGCCAGCTCGTGGGCGTTCCCGGGGCATCCGGGGGTGCAGTAACTCCGCTACGGCAAGGCAAAATTGGCAGAAAGCGCGGGAATTCCAGCCCTTATCAGCTTTGACAATCCCAATTGCTAGATAGCGTCATTTTTTTGGTAGGCGTTTGTGGAACATATGAAACGACCGGAAGGGGCGGTCCCTGGCTTGGCCAGTTCAGGTATTCAGATGGTCACTAACCGTCAAACCATCGCGTTTATCGGCAGATCAGTGCCTTACACCTCAATTTTCATAACTTGCTTTTTGGCGGCCCTGGACTTGGCTATTATCAGGCTGGGAAGAGATCACCCGAGAAATTTTCCAGGGCCCTGTTGATCAACCTCGTTTTCGCCATAGGATTATTCGGTATTGGTCTTCTCCTACCCGTTCTTCAGCTGGTTTGTTCTGACGGTGACGGAACTCACTGCGGTAATCCCGGTACTCAGCAATGCTCTAACCCACCTGCTAGCCTTCTGTCCGACTATTATGGCACGGCCAATGTTCTTACTTGGCCAGACCGTGTCATTGCTACTTAACGCGGCAGACCAGAATACGAGAAAAAGCGAAGCCAACGGTAGTGCTACAGCCTTGAGCACAATCGGCAGTGTTGTTGGCTGCCTGCTGACGTCTTCGGTGCTGATGTACTTGCTTGGTGTGGGCTACTCCATCTTCTTTAATTGCGCAATTCTGGCCATCTGCGCTCTGTTGGTGATCAGTCCCGATCGATCTCCCATGAATTCCGCCCTGATTGGCGTTGCTGCTGAGGTGAATCACAAGAAGGTTTATCGGCTTTACCGGGAGGCAGGCCTGGCCGTCCGCAAACGCAAGCGCCGTAAAGGTGTGATGGTGGAACGACAGCCCCTCGTGTTGCCCGATGCACCGAATCATTCGTGGTCCATGGACTTCGTGATGGATTCCTTGGCCAACGGGCGCAGGATCAAATGCCTGACGATCGTGGATGACTTCACCAAGGAATGCCTCGACATTCCCGCGGCCATGGGCATCTCGGGTGAACAGGTAGCCCGTACCCTGGATGGCATTGCGGCCTTCCGAGGCCACCCGAAAGCCGGTAGAACCGACCAAGGGCCGGAATTCACTGGCAAAGCACTCGATCAATGGGCCTACCGTCATGGCGTTGAACTGAAGCTGATTCAGCCCGGAAAGCCGATGCAGAATGGTTACGTCGAGAGCTTTAACGGAAAATTCCGGGATGAGTGTCTGAATGAACACTGGTTCCGAGATCTCGCACACGCCCGGGAGAAGATCAGCAATTGGCGCTTGGACTACAATGAGCAGCGTCCGCATTCATCCCTGGGGTATCAGACACCCCTGGAATTTGCCTCCGCTCTCCGACTTGGCAAAACTGATTCAGCAGTAACGGACATTACTAGGAAGCAGTTGGATTAAAGACTGGGGGCAGGTCAGGCATTATCTATTCCCGCCCCCAACAAGATGCGTTCACCTCATCGCTGCCTATGTTTGCTGACATCACTACACACGCGAGGCAATTAAGGCAGGCTGTGCAAACGAGCGGAATTACCAATCGGGTGACGGCGCATACTTTTCGCCACGCTTTTGGTACTGAGATCCCGAAGTGATATCCGAACGGTTCAGGAGAGCCGCGGCCACAGCGATATTCGCACGACTGAAATCTACACCCACGTTATTGGCGATCGACGAGCTGGAACAGTTAGTCCATTTGACCGTTTGCTAGGTTCTTGAAGAATGACCAAGCGCTCAACTAGGCAGACAGAGCCGAGGATTACAGGCGCCATGAATGTTCGCTTTTGTTTAGAAACCGGGGAAGGCAGCACGGGTCGCAAAGCGCACATTCAAGTTACCGATCAACGCCAGCAATAAACGGCGGCCCGACAGGGGCGTCCGCTGCGCGCCGTAGCGCCAGAATGGTATGGCCCCAGCTGGTTATATGAAAATTGGTATTCAATAGCAATTGATCATTTGCACTGCACTTCATTGCCATTCTTCGCTCAACTTTTCTTAATTGGCGCAAGTAGCCAATAAAATATCCATGCAAGCCACGATACAAATACTATGAGCAGAACCCAGGCCAACTTTTCCCCACCGCTCGTCTTACTCGACTTGAGAACAATTATTATCGGCAGCAGCCAGCCAATAGCTACAATGAGAAATGCGATTCCTATGCTGGGATCTGAACCTTCCATACCCTTTTATACCCTCGACTATATAGAGACATGTAACACCTTGGATTAGCCGCAAAATTAAGGGCGAAGTGCGGCAATTTTATCGGACAGTATCTGCTTGTTAGGTGTTGCTAATTTGGCTCTTCCCACCTCTGAACCGAACCTCTATAAAAAATAACTCGTCCGCCATTTTCGTAATACCAATTTGCAACTATGCCTCCGTCAATCCTATGAGCCGGTCCAAGGATTCTCTCCACCGATTCATAGTCCATTTCTGCTTCCAGCGCTCTCCAATTTTCGATTCTCTTCCACCCGTCATTGAGGGTGACAGGATCATCTGTACCCTTAATTGAAGATAATCTTTCTTCTAGTTGCGAAATTCGATTCTTTAGCTCCTGAAGCTCGTTTTCGATACCTACAAGTTCACCAGTTTCGAGTTCAGTCTGGGTCGAATTGGTTTGCAAGCCTTGGCTGGTGCCAGTTGCAGAGCAACCAGAAACAATCAAGGTTGATATAAGGAGCGATTCCAATAGTTTGTTTTTCATCTTATGTCTCTGCGCCTCCCCAGGTAATTACCCATTCTTACTCGTACTATAGCGTAGAAGATTAGGCAGTCTTGTCTTTCGTAATCGCATAGGAGGTAATTTACACAGCGAAAAGGTCCGTTTTATGGTCATTCTGTCAATTATCGAATGTTCGCTTTTGTTTAACAGCGAGAACAAGCCGCCACCACATCCCGTAAGCAACGGTCAAAACCGACAGTTCTATATTGCCCAAGAGACTGACAACGTCCCAAAGCTGAAGTTGTCTTTATGACGCTCGTCTTCGCTAGTCGTGGCACGCAGTGTGACAGAGGCCAGCAGGTGATCCCACTGCCAGGTAGCACCCAGGCCGAGCTGACCGATCAACGGCCCTTCGTCGAAGCGGTAAGCCCCCGCGTTGTCGTCGATGTAGGAGTAGCCTAGATACTCAACGCCCAGCCCTACATACACGGACCAGCTACTGCCTGAATCGTTAAACGAACCCGGCAAAGCGATGGTTGAAGAGGTGCCAGCGTAGTCCGGCACAAAATTCATAGGAAGATGTCTGCCAAGCTGCCAGACCAACCCGGTTTTGACGGAGGTTCGAAAACTCGACAGTAGCGCGGACCCAATAACCGACACACGCTGTTCAATGTTGCCGCCCTGCCCGGCTTGCAACAGTTTTCGGCCATGCGCAGCCTGTATGCCACCCACCACATCGGTTCCAAGCTGATTCCCCCACCCTTGCGGCTTGTCGCTTCCCGTGGCTTTGTGCACCCATTTCTGAACCGACTCGGCACCGCTTTCGGGCCCAATAACACCAATGTGAGCACCAAAGCCGGTAATCGTATCGGCGTTCCAGCTCCATAGTGTGCCGCTGAGCGACAGGTGGCCGGCATAGGGAATGTCGTCGAACTGCGGATCTTCAACCGTAATATCTTCAGGTGTGACCATGAATTGCCGCAAACTCAGGCTTACCGCCTGCTTTGAATCGACAGTTCCAATACCTGGCAGAAAGCGCAGCTCATCACGCAGAACCCGGGCAAATCTTGCCGACTTTCCATCGTTCTCGTCAGCGGTGTCTGTCAGATACGAAAAGCGTACCCCGTTTGTATAGCCGCGATCGGTTCCGGTAAGCAGGTCGTTATCCCAGGACAGGTTCACGACTTCTGCCTTCAGGCTGGTTGGGAAAACACTAATAACGAAAAACAGCAGGAAGGCACATTCGCAGCGACGGCTCAAATCCAGTCTCTCCGGTTGATACTATGAGTTAACGAGCATGGCCTACTGTCGAGTCATACCTGTTACAACGGCCACTCAATCCAGATGTGCAGACTAAGTCGCTTTCCCCCGCTTTTCTAGTTCCCTCCCATCGACGCCATCAGGATCTAGCACCCGTCAAAGCGTGGCCGAAACAGCTTCAGATCCAACGTATTATCAGAGGGGGCTTCTGTGGCCAGCCATTTCTCGACAATCTCTTGAAACTCCCCACTGGCCCACAAAGCGCGAAGCCCTTCATTTAATCGGTAGCGGAGGGTTTTTGATCGAGGATTCTTGTGGCCAAAGAGTACGTGGTAATAGCTGCTTTTAAAGGGCTTGGGGGCAAACGTAAGTTCCTTCGCTTCCTCTGGCGTCATCCACTGACCAATCATCGCCATGCCAACCAGGGGATCCATCGGAAACAAATCAATGCGTCCGGCTAACAGTTTCCGGAAATTGGCCTCGTCCGATGTGGTCACATCCACGCTCACAGTGCCTCGGCCCACAAGGCTCGCGAGCTTTTCGTTGTAGCTATAGTCCTGGGTAGCGCCTACAGACATCCCCTCCAGATCTTCAACCGACTCCCATTCAAACTGCATAGCACCCCGATGGTAGAACACATATTGATACGGAAGAACTCCGGCTGAATAAAGAAAGTTATGTGACCGTCGTTCCACACACGACCAGGCCGCCGTTCCGTCGAACTGCCCGGCCTTCGCCAACATAAAAGCCCGAGACCAGGGATAGAACGTGAATTCGGTCTTGAGCCCCTGAGTTGCATAGGCCTGAGTGATCAGCTCGGCGAGCAGCCCATTCTCATTGGCAGATTCATCAAAGTACGGTGGCCAGTGCCCAGTGGTAAGCCGAACCGTATCGGAGGCTTGAGCAGGCGGGGTAAGAAAAACTGAAAAGGTGAAAAGTAAGCATGCGACCGCCCCTGGAAAACGTAGCAATCTATTAGGTTCCCCTGTTGATCAATTAGTGTCAAAACGATTATTTTTCCAAAATAGTACAGAATCAAACCTGACGCCACACGCCGTGCCAAGCCGCTCGTAAGGTCTCTACCTCACCCAAACCGCGGTTACCCGATTCCGACCCAGCGCTTTGCTTTGGTACATCGCCCTATCGGCCCGGCTAACGGCTGTGACAGCGTCATCTCCTTGGCGCAGATCCGTCACACCAATACTCACCGTAGCTTCAAAATCGGCGCCATCGGTACTCTTCCCCCGATAGGTTTCCAGGGCAACCCTCAAGCGTTCAGCCGTTTTAAGGGCATCACTGACGGTGCACTGCGGCATGATCACCAGAAATTCCTCACCACCCCAGCGCGCGACCAAATCCTGGGCTCTGAGCTCCTGGCGGAGAATGTCGGCAAAAGCCTGCAACACCTTATCGCCAGCATCGTGTCCGCGACTGTCATTGAGTTGCTTGAAATGATCAAGGTCCATCAGCATCAAGCTCACTGGATCACCGGAACGTTTGAATCGCTCAATTTCCCGATCGAGCAGGTATTGCATCTGCCGACGATTCAGCAGGCCGGTCAATGAATCGGTGATGGCCACTTTCTGTAACCGCTTCTGGGCCGCGATGACAACGCCCAGGTAAAACACCGACAGGTAACTGAACATGGCGAAAACAACGGTCAGGTTGAACAGGTGCACCAGGTTGAGGGCCATTTCTGGAATAGGCTGTAGGGGGGCTACAAACCACATCACCACACTCAGGGCCACGTAATAGGCCCATAGCACACACAACCCGGGCACTATCCACTTCCGGGGTGCGGAAAGGCAGATCGCCGGGATAAACATCAGCAAGTAATAGTGAAAGCCGCTGCCACAGCCGATCATCACGATTCCAAGGGCGGCATGCACAACCACTTCTGTCCAGATCAACCAGACCGCCAGTCGGTTACGCCGCTGCTTCAGGGCGTAATAGGCTCCGATGTACATGGCCACGCTAACCACGTTCACCCAGGCCAGGACCGGAGAATCCAGAATCAGGAAAAGAAAGAAGAAGGCGACATCTACCGAACCGGCGATCTGGGCACAGCGCATCGCCAGCTGCCAGAAGGCAGGCCTTCCGATTCGCGCCGGCGCACTTCCATTTTCAAAGGCGGGTGAGTTATCCACGATGCTCCTAGGCCATACATTTTTATCGTAAAAGCAGAATAGTTGCCCTATGCACCCATAGTGGTTCAAACACTGTCGCGGAGGAACGGCTATCACAACTTTTAACATTCACGGTCGGAGTCACCAGGTATCGGCGGTGGATTCGGAGTGGGTTTGTTCAAGAATTTTCCGTTTGACACCAGACTGATCCAACCGCCTTAAAATGCGAGCCAGTGGCTGTATAAGGTCTTTGTGGCGTTCGTGCAGGTAATGGTACAGCGTAAACGTAGTGACCGGTTCAGCATGTTGATGAAACTTGCTCCAGCTGGCGTGCTTCATTGGAGAAAAGCCCTCAATCTCGGAGACCAGGGCCACGCTGACTCTTCCCCGCTCCAGTAATTCATTCACCTGGGCATAACTTGCAGTAGGCACCGGTTCCAAGCCTGAACTCGCGGCTGTCATTTCCTCGACAATCACTCCCCGGCGTATGGCAACCAATTGGGATTCCTGCGCCGATGCCTTCCAGTCAGCAACCGGTTCTCGTGTTACCGCAAAGAGCTGTCCCTCCAGCAGCGGATTCGGAACCTTAACCAGGCTTTCACTGTCATTGCCGACAGCCTCAACCCGGAAAAGATCGCCATCCATAACACCTTGCTCAGCCATCAACAGCGCCCGGCGGGAAGGAAAGCTATGAATCACCAACTCAATGTTCAGCTCTTTATAGGCAGCACGAAGCAACCGAATGCCTAACGCCACGCTGGGCACATCCTCGATCACTGCGATGTTGAGCGTTTGTTGCTCCTGACCAGACTTCACGTCGCCACTCGCGCAGGAGGCGTCCGCCACAATCAGGAGCAACAGCAACATTCTGATCATATCTCGATTGCTCAATACTGGACTTGCGCTGAACTAGGTGAACAGCCTTACATTCGTGGCTTTCTGACCGATGTTTCCTGCAGAAATCCCACACCGCATTACCCTCCCGGGTGAACCGGAGAATACTTGTGGAGTATAGGAAAGGATTGCCACCACAAGCACACAATTCGTAACTGGCAAACCCACCCGGTGCGTCGCATACTACAACACACCTCTCCCATGGGACCGCCACTACACAGACCTTTCTATGCCCGAGAACACAATCATCGCGCCTACAGCAGGCGCGCCGGACGCCGAAACATGCCTTCCGGATTCTGAAGAGCGCCGACTGGCCTCCCTTGAAAGCTACGGCGTGCTGGACACGGTCGAAGAAGCCGATTTCGACGACATTGTTGAGCTGATTTCCATCATCTGCGAAGCCCCCATCGCCGTGATCAACTTCATTGACCGTGACCGGCAGTGGTTCAAGTCGGTAAAGGGTTTGGGCGTCCGTGAAACACCGCTGGATATCTCCATCTGCGCCCACGCCATTCTTCAGCCCGACTTGTTCATTGTGGAAGACACCCGCGAAGATCCAAGGTTTTCCAACAACCCCCTGGTTACACAGGATCCCTATCTTCGCTTTTATGCCGGAGCCTTGCTGACCGATAAAGACGGGTTACCTCTGGGCACTCTGTGCGTTCTCGATCATAAGCCGCGCGACCTGAATGCGAATCAGCGGTTCGCGCTCCAGACCCTGGCCAATCAAGTCATGACGCAACTTGAGTTTCGTCGCTCCCTGCGAGAGCAACAAGCACTGATCGAAAAACTGGACGCAGTTCGGAAGGACCTGGTTATAACGGCAGCCACCGATTCGCTTACGGGCTTACTCAATCGAGGCTCTTTCGAACAGCTTTTGGAGCGGGAGGCTCTTCGGATTCAACAGGGCGCTCCATCAGCCGTTCTGATGATGATCGATCTGGACTTTTTCAAAGAGATCAATGACCAGTTTGGCCATCACGTTGGAGATCGGGCGCTCACCGGTTTTGCGGATGTCTGCCGCGATGTGTTTCGACAAAGCGACATCCTGGCGCGCTGGGGAGGCGAGGAATTTTCGGTCTTCATGCCCCGAACCAAATTAGACAATGCTCTTCTGGCCGCCGAACGGCTTCGTACAGCTCTCCGGCAGAATGACCTGATTGCCGTCGACTCAGCGCCCGGCGCCATCACATTCAGTGCAGGACTTTGCACATTTAACGGAAAACAAGGCCCGGCAGAGGCCATGCAGAGAGCGGATGAGTTGCTCTATCAGGCCAAGACAGAGGGCCGAGATCGAATTATATGCGAGGAATAGCCATACAGTTGCTAACCATCCAACGCCGGGGAGACAGCATCTATTCATCAAACGGTCGCAGTTTCTTTAACTCGTGCAGACTGCCTGTCTCTTTGCCCTAGTATAGCCGCCTCGCTTGGCTCAAGTTGCAGGCAGCTATTCCCCACATTGCCAACAGAACAGAATTCAGACTCCCACGAGCATGTCCCGATATTGCGTTGCGCAATCAAGACTGGCCGATTCATAAACGGCGCCCTCACCCAGAATATTCACAACGTAATTGATCGGCTGAAGCTCCCCGTGAGCGTCCTGCGTTGCTAATTCAACGATCTCCAGACAGCTCTCGGCGCAAACCCACAAGACTCGGGCCTCGAGCCTACCGAATGTACTCATCATCACGGACACTGAAGGTCTCCCACTACCAACCGGTACCTACCGGCAAGAAAGAACTCCTCCTGAGAGTTACGACCTATCTTGGGTCGAAGCCAGTCCTCCACGTTGCTCAGCAGGCATTCAAACAACAAACGATTACAAAAGCGTGACAGCTACTCTCGAGTCTTTAGCAACCATACAAGTATGAGAGTCACCAGTCCGTAATCGAACTGCCACACAATATAGCTAGCATCTTAACTGACAACTTAAATTGGTCTATACGATAACAGGAGATCGTAATGAATACTGATAGACGACGTTTCTTGCAGCTCTTACTTGTTAGCGGCTCGGCTGCGGCACTGAGTGCGTGCGGAGGAAGTTCGAGCGGAGAGAGCGTCAGCCGTCCCAAGACACCAACTCAGAGAAACCCACAAAAAAAACCAACACAAGAACTTATGCCGCAGCCTACAGAAGAGCTAGCGATGGAGCTTCCTTTGAATGCTGGGCCTCTTATGAACATAGGCCCGCTCGAAGACAGCGGAGTCGATAGCATTCTTATCCCGTCCGACTTCGAAATTCGCCGCGTCGCCATCTCAGGCCTCACTGCGTCAACATCTATCCCCCTGCCTTCAATCGGGGTGATCAATTACCCTTGGCATACCTTCCCGGACGGTGGGGCAGTCTTTGACCTAGATGATGGCGGGTGGATTTACGTAAGCAACAGTGAAACCACATTAACTGGGGGGTGTGGTGCACTCAGGTTTGACCAAGATGGCCAGATTATCGACAGTTACCCCATTTTGAGGAACACTCGTCGAAATTGCGCCGGCGGGCCTACGCCCTGGCAAACATGGCTTTCCTGCGAAGAAGTGAGTGACGGCAGAGTTTACGAGTGCGACCCTTTGGGAACTCCCAGTACGGCACGCGAACTACCTGCTCTGGGCATTTTCAACCACGAAGCGGTAGCCGTCGACCTCAAAACCCAAACGATTTATCTCACCGAAGACGCAGGCGATGGTCGGCTTTATCGATTCCGGTCAAGCGGCATGGCCACATCGATCAATGGAAGACCGGGACTCGATATGCAAAACGGAACATTGGAAGTCCTCGAAATCGAAGGCTTCGAAGCCGGTGCTTATCAAGAAGATTTTACCGACGCACGGACTGTAAAGCGGGTTCACTGGGTTCCAGCACAATCTCCTGATCGCCCTCAGAGTGAGGTCCGTTCAGAAATCCAGAATGCTACAGGCATTGGCGCTCCTGGTACCGCCTTCAAAGGCGGTGAAGGCATCTGGATTCAGGAGCTATCAGAAGACCAACAACCCACTGTGAGTGGAGCGACTAATCCACTTCGTGCGGTCGTGTATTTTGCTTGTAAGGGCGACAACCGAGTGTATGCCCTAGACGTTGACAACGACCTAATCGAAGTGGTTTTTGATAACGAACAACTGATGGCTCCAGACATTCCGTTTGACGACGTCGATAACATCACAATCTCTCCCATGGGTGATGTTATTGTCGCTGAAGATGGTGACGCGATGCGTTTGATGGTGATGAATCCAAGCGGCCCATCAAAGATTCTTCTGCAGGTACCCGGTGGAGGCAGCGAACTAACCGGTCCGGCGTTTACCGGCAATGGCAAGTTTCTCTATTTTAGCTCTCAGCGTGGAGGTGCGGCGGGCCCCGGCCTGTCCGGACTGGGCATAACCTACGAGCTTAGAATTCCAGATAGCTTTCTTGTGGGATAGGACGCCATGAAGATCCAAAGTGTGCTGGCGCTCATCCTTGCGTGCAACTTTTTGTCATTCAATGCGTACGCGCAGCCTAAGGAGATCGGCTGGCAGGATCTGGTGCCTCTGGGTTGGCCAGACCGAGATCCTCTTGATGGGCGAGACATCTCATCGCTAAATGATGACGATCCGGAAGCTGTCCGGCTTTATGCCCTCCTCCGCAACTACCTCGATAACGCGCCGGTTGTGCGGTCGCTGCATGATCAATACGTGACCATTCCCGGCTTCGCCGTTCCACTAAACTTTCATCCCGACTCCCGTGAAATACGCCAGTTTTTGATGGTGCCATTCTATGGTGCCTGTATTCACGTTCCTCCTCCTGCGAGCAACCAGATCATTCTCGTCGATGCGGGGTATGTTTCCGGTGAAATTCCTCAGCAAAAAGATGTGCCGATTGAGGTAACCGGCCGTTTGATCGTTGAGCACGCTGAGTCAGACCTGGCCGTCTCAAGCTACCGAATCAACGCCACTCGCATTGTTCCTTACCATTAAACATCCGAGGCCCGACATGAAACGTTACGGCACACTAGCCCTTATGATATTCCTGCTGAATGTAGCTGGTTGTGGAGGATCCTCCTCTGGTGACAAATCGCCCAACCGGCAGCATCAGCCTTCGGAATCTCCCTCTACGCCTGCCTCGCCCCCTAACGAAAGTCAGCCGTCGGTCCGTGTCAGTGCCGGCGCAGACATTGTGATTAACGAAGGTGACGATTTTACACTTGAGGGAGTAAGTGAGATATCTAGAGCAGATGAACAACCTATCGTCAGAGTTCTCTGGACTCAACTCTCCGGCCCATCGGCCAGAATCGTTACTCAACCTGATCAAAATAGGGCGACATTTAAAGCTCCTCAAATCGAAGGTGGCCCTGCGGAACTGCGGTTTCAATTTGAAGCTGAAGCCTTCGATGGCCAACTGTTCACTGACGAGACAACGGTTACAATTCGTGATGTGATCGCCAACGATCTTCCTCAAGTATTTGCAGGAGACGATTTTTTCGTTTTCGGCGGGGAAACATTTGCCCTCAAGGGCGAAGCGAGTGACCCGGACGGGATCGCCTCTGTCCATTGGAGTCTGATCGAACCAAGCAATGATATAATCTTGATGGATGCCGAGTCCTCGGAGACAACTGTTACCGTTCCCCAGGTCAAAGATGTTCGCCAAGTCACTTTTGCATTTCATGCAACTGACACTCGTGGAGGAGAGTCTGCCGACATTATCAAAGTAACCGTTGAACCTTCTGTCAGCAACACTCCACCGATAATTGAGCAGTTGCGCATTGAACCCGGTGTAGCTACGAGCGGAGAATTCGTTACGCTGAGGGCCACGGCAACTGACCTTGACGACGATAATCTACAATTTCGTTGGGCGCAAAGCCCACAAGATCCTTTCCCTTTAGCCATCAGAGACGCAGGAACACCAAATGCTCAGATCGTGATTCCAGAGCTGACCGATCCCGCCGCCCTAAACTTTACCCTCACAGTGACTGACGGTGCTCTTAACGACAAGCGTTCAGGGGAACTTCAGATTGTCCCCCGTAAAACACCAAAACCCACCCTGATTAGTTGTCTATTCAACCCTTTCCAGCCTGGCTGCCCTCTGCAGCTGGTAGGAGACTTGGTAGGCAATGGCGGATTTCTTAGGTGTGACGACAACCCATTCTCAATAGAATGCCCTCTAAATGTCATTGCCCGTGTCAGCCCACCTATTGCTGAGTGCCTTGTGGAACCGTCACTAGAGGGATGCGCCCAGACTCTTGGACAACTTGCCGATCCGCTTTTCGTGTTCCGCTCCTTACCAACACCGCAGCTCGCGTCAGAGTGCACACCAGCCTTCGACGATCTGAGCTTCGAACACTATGCTGGCGTAATACACGGGCACACAGGCTACTCGGACGGCGCCATAGGAACCCGCCCAGCTCATGCATTTGAACGCGTTCGACATGAAGGTAACAGCTTCATGGGCATCAGTGATCATTCTGACAATGCCCGCCTTCCACTAACGGTCACCGGTGACTGCTTTTCAGAAGAATTTCTGGATTGCTTGCTAGCCGACACTGAGAACCCAGAGGATAGTTTCCGCAAGTGGCATGCAACTCGAGATCAAGCGTTTGAAACCACTACACCAGCCTTCACCGCATTCCGCGGTTTTGAGTGGACTTCTGACCGATTTGGACACCTGAACGTATTTTTTTCAGATAACATAATCAATGCCAAGACAGGGCCAGGTTACCTGATCTCGATGGGCCTTTTCTGGCAATGGTTTCTATACCCAGAGTTTCTGGGCGGAGGCAGCGACGGACTCGTTGTATTCAATCACCCCGGTCGCGAAGACTTGTTTGAAAATATTCTCTCCACCATACCTGGAGGGCGCGATCCCGCCTTTGCTTTCAACGATTTTGAGCACGTACCTGGAGCCAACATGCGAGTAGTAGGTCTGGAGGTGTTCGGAAAAGGTTCAGAATATGATAGTTCAGGAAAAGGAGGTAGCTGGCTCTCTTACGCGCTGGACAAGGGCTGGTATCTCGGTGCGATCGGCTCCGAAGATCACCACGGTACCAGCTGGGGAGCAGCCTCTCTGCCAAAAACCGTGATGATTGCCCGCTCCAATAGCGAAACAGATCTGAAAGAATCCATGTTAGCCCGCAGATTCTACGCCGTTGCCCAGAATTTTAACGATATACGAATGGACTTTAGAATTGATCGAGCCCCCATGGGTGCCCGGCTAGGAAGACCAGCGGGAGAACTATTAACCGCAGAATTCGAACTTACTCGTGGCTTTGAAGCTTTCTCCGGACTCATCGAAGTCGTAACTCGAGGTAACCGAGTGATACACACACTTGAAGGCTCGGAAGGAACATTAAGCATCCGTGTGTCACGAGACGAACCGTACTACTTTCTAAGGGTGAAGAACCCTACTACAGGGAGACCAGTGGCGTTTTCCAGCCCAATTTGGATTGAGGCGAACGCTGCACCTAAACCGCTTTGTCGATATTGAATTCAGCTAAGACCACCTGGAATCAATTCTTACGGTAAGCCTCAATCTCCCGCTGCAAATTCGCCGAAAATGACAGCAACTCATCTTGGGTTGCTGGCTTATCAAACACCTTGGCAACCTTCTGCTTCTCAATCGCCTCACGCTGCTCCTGGTACACGTGGTGCAGCACCGAGGCCGAAAAGTCGGCCCCTTCGTTTTCATTCATCTGCTTGCGCAGTGCTTTGAACTGATCTGGGGCCGGAACCAATTTCCGTTTTGCAGCGATATCTTTCGGGCGTATCTCAAACCCTTTGCCCCACACATCCACGGCATGGTGCCATGCCGCCGTCAGAGGTCGGTCTCCGGTTATAAATACCTTCGCCGCCCTGCCCCGCAGGTTCACAGAGAAATAACACTGATCATGCTTGCAGCGATTACCACGCCCAATGCCGAGTGTGATCCCCTGAAAACCTACACCTCGGTGTGGCAGCGTAGAATAATGATTCTTAGAAATGAAATCCCGATACTGAACCGCAGCGGAACGTGCTTGCCACCGGGCCTCATAGTATCTGGCACGGGTTTCCTGGTAGCGAAACCAGACCTCTTCGGGGATGCGTTTACTCGGGCGGTTCAGTGAAAAATACTTCTGATAGCGTTTGCCACGAATGGTGGCAACCACTCTCCAGCCACAAAAACCTGAGGAAAGCTGGCCTTTCTCGTAGAAATTGATTGCCATTGTTTGAGAGTTAGCTCCTGCGATTAGCGCGGACCACATTAGAATCAATTAGCAAAAAGCTTGCTAATCTCCCGGGGAAGCCATAGATACTAAAAATTAAGCAGCGTGGATTATTATTTTTGAATATACCATGCCGAAGGAGGCGCGTCCGGAGACTCGGGATGTAGGAGATGCCTTGACCGAGACGTACGACGCTGACATTTCAGCAACACTGTTTTTCAAAGTGAGAGGGCCTGCGATCGAGCAGGCCTCAACGAAGTAGACGATGCCAATCCGTGATTGAAAGTCGGCACTGAATTGCTTTGTCACCGAGCTCAATCGCTGCCTAGATAGCCACTTGTAACTCAGGGGCGGTTACACAGTTTTATCTACAGGCTCAGATCCGTACCAGCCTCGGTCATTCTTGGCTGACTCTAAAACCCCGTTTCTCTCAGAAATACTGCGAATATTCGGCGGAACTGATTCAACAACCAACTACGGGAGGCACCATCAATCACGAGCATTCCTGGTTGCTGCCGAGTTAATGACCAATTAGGCGCATCCTCCTCCAATTTTGCTTCAACTCGATACAGCGCTGACTCCGGTACCAACTGTTCTCCGACTTTCCGAACAGCAATTGGCCCACCATGATCCGATGCCAACTCCTGATAACGAAGAAAGGGAACGGCGCTGACGTTGATGTTTGATATCGACAAAGGCAAGGCCCTATGCTCCCCACTATCCGCAATGAACACTCCGGTTTGCCCGGTCTCAATCGCCTCCAAATCCTGCTCGCTGACTAACCCGTCAATCACAATACTTTCAGCACTATGGACGCTAATCAGAGCATCATTCTCACCAAGCCACTGCCCCTCATGGAGCGGTGCTTTCAGATCTACCCGCCCGGAAAATGGCGCCCGTAATTTCAGCCGATCCAATCGAGACTCCAGACCTTCCAGCCGACGCTGAAGTTGAGCTAGAAACTGCTGATTCACCGACACAAGGGCACGATCCTCAATAGAAGCAGCCCTGCGTGATAACCGCTCATTCACCATCATTATCTCGAATCTAGTTTCTTCAAAGCGCTGTTCAAGCTCCGGCGAGTATAACTCCAACAGGACGTCACCTTGAGTAACCTTCTGTCCTGCACTCACCTCAAGCCGTGTGATCTGTCCCGCCTCCGGGACGAAAAGATTTTGGAAATCTGCCACCTTAATAACAGCCGGTATATTCACCTCGGTTGGTCTGGGGACCGCTAAAAGAACCAGCAACCCGAATGGTACCAGCCAAAACCCTATCCGCAGTTTGCTCCAGCGGAAGTCCCTTTTGCGCTCCCACCAAACCTTCATTTCTCGATAAATTGGCATGACGATAAACCACAGAATTTCGACGACGAAAAGGAGAATACCCAGCACCTTAAAGAACAGGTGATAGACCAGTAGAGCGATACCCAGGAACAGGACAAAGCGATATATCCATGTTCCCCATGCATAAAGGATCAGCACACGTGCTCGAGGCTTGGGCATGGGTTCAGGTAGAGGATCCTGAAGCCCCCAAAGCCACTGCCTCAACTTCCAGCGGCCCATTGCAAACCCCCGTTGTTGAAGATTCTCCACCCCAATAAGGTCAGAAAAAGCGTAATAGCCATCAAAACGGAGAAACGGGCTGATATTGATCAGTAAAGACGTTACCCAGCTGGTCGTAGCAAGAAAGAAAGAGGCACTTCGAAATGGCCCATCAGGTAAGATAGCCCACAAAAATGTTGCCAGCATCGCGATGTAAAGTTCAGTTCGCACTCCAGCAGTCACTATACGCAAGCGTTCTTTTTTACTTTTCAGTTTCCACGCATCAGTCGTATCCGTAAACAACACCGGCATCATGACCAAAAACGCAATCCCCATCGAGGCCACACGGCACCCCAAACGGCGGGACACCATCGCATGCCCTAGCTCATGAGCGCTTTTGACTACTGCTAATGTCAGCGCATAAAGCACCATCCCCTCGAGACTGAAGAAATATAGGAATGTGGCGGTAAAGGTTTCCCACTGGCGCAACACCATGAATCCGCCAATAATCCCCAAGATTATGATTAGACGTGCTATCCAGGGCTGAAAGAGCCAGTCTAATTTGGGCACAACCTTTTTTAACCAGGGGTCCGGGCGTACTAGTGGGATTTTGACAAACAGATAATTGTGCAGAAGCCAGCTTCCTGCACTCTTTCGCTTCGCCCTTTTCTGCTGCGCAAAGTAGCCAGAGGCACTTTCCGATCGTGCATGAACTAAGTGATTCGCTATTAAAAACTGAGCAAAGGATTGGATCTCCTCCGCGTCAAAATCCTGCGATTTATCCCGCAGCCGGTTAACCATTTCGTCAACGGTTAACCCGGGCTGCCAGTGCCGAAGAAGGGTTAGCGTTCTCTCGAACAGGGTGAAGTATCGGTTACTGACGGCGTCGTAGAGCAGCCACCGAGGCGCGCCATCCTCATCATGGTGTCCGGGATAAAGCTTCAGATCCGTGCGTAAGCTAGGAAGGCGTACGTCTACCATCCGAGCCACTGTCTTGCGGCGGTAATCGGTCGTCTGAAGAGATAGAAGAATGCACTCACAGTATCGCCATCAATTCTGGCCGTTCCTCTTAAACCAATTCTCGGAAAGCTCTCCCTAGAAGAAATGTCCTCATTCAACTCCGCTACGAGTCGATAGACCATTTTCTGATCCGGTGATTTTCGCGGTTCATAGCCCGCATGCCGTAGCTTAGCAGGCCAAGGATTGAGCGGATCGCTATCGAGAAAAATCCGGACATCTGCACCAGGTTCCAAGGCAACTGAGTCCTTTACCGGAAGGCTGATTTCAAAGGCAATATCGTCAGGATCTGCCACCTGCAGTATCCGCTCCCCGGTAGAAACCGGACGTCCCTGCCATTCGGAGGGGTCTTCTAGAACGACAATACCCGACGATTCTGCCTTGATGGTTGAGCGTTCTAGGCGGGAATATGCAAACTTCCACTGCGACTCTTTCAGGCTTACATCAGCTGCCAATTCAGCGACACGGGCTTTCTCCGCGGGGTCCATAAACCCACTCTGCTGGGCTGTAAGTAGCCGAGCCTGAGATACTGCCAGCGCCTGTTGTGCGACAGCTGCCTCACTCTCCAAATCACTACTTTCCATCTGCGCCAGAATATCTCCTGACTTAACACGCTGATTTGGGAACACCTCCACGGACCCAACCACACCATCCATCGGCGCCGCGATTATTCGGGGAGCGTCTGGAATGACTTCCATTGGAGCCAAAACCGTAAGTTTTACCGGTAGAGATAACAGCACAACCGCTATAGCACTGACCGAAAGCAAGACTTTCCGCTGGCGAAACCGCCCCCAGAACCCAGCCATAGGCTGGTGTCGACGGAGAGCAAAGATCGCGTGGCCTATACTTGCTGCGATATGAGCGCTAATCCCCCTCTCTTCCTCAGACCAAGCCCGATCTCCCAGCAACAGAGCCACACCTGCCGGTTTGTCGTCCCTAGCCTCCACCGGTAGTGGCTGCCAGAGAAGATAGCCCGGCAAACTAAATTCTCTCCAATCCTCGGCCATATCCGCCGGGAGATCTGAAGGCGTTAGTACAGTTTGGTTAGAGCCAGTTTCAGTACTGGTCAAGTGCTTTGCGAGACGCTCTACCCAAAGTACAAACGGGGATGTGTAGTCCACCGTTGGCACATCAGAAATTGCCATCACGTCAGCCCGGCCAAGCTCCTCGCCAACCAGTAGAACAGCATGCGTGTACGGGACACACTGATCCATCTGATTAACCACCGTGTAATAAAGCTGCGCAGGCTCCGATGCCTTGCGCAGCTGCTTCTCAAGCCCCAATAGGGCTGCTACGGCTTTACTCAATGGTGCACCTTACGAAGCTTCCAGCATGGCCACTAACTGGCTTCCATATTGATATTTTCCTGCCAGTTCTGCTTCCAGCTGTTCTGATAGTGGCAGATAACCAGTGGAGTCTTCCAGAGACTCTGGTGTCGGAGCTTCTACCGTCGGCTTGCGCTTAAGAAGCTCATCCAGGTCTAGGTTAAGGTCTAGTATTCTAACCTGACCATCTCCACCGATGGCCTGGATACGAATGTCGATCTTCGACCGTCCAGCCGGTACATTCTCAATAACGACTGCGCCAGTGTAGGGATCTACCTGTATCCAAGAGGGCAAGCGCTGTCCATCGGACAAGCTGCCACTGAACTCAGTCACGCCAGATCTCGAGCCACTGCCCTCAATCTCGATCGCAATGGAGTTGTCAGATACACGACCAATGCTCACAACCCTCAAGCCGACAGTGCTAAAAGCTTCTTCCTGGATTTCGGTAAATACAACCTGACCGTCTTCACCAACATTGACATCGATCGATGCGCGGGTTGTCGACACGCCAGACGAGTTCTCCGACTGAACGACCAATGCTCCTTGCTCGGCAATTAGAACTCTTTCGCCTGCCGGTTCGCCAGGAGATCCGGCCGTTTCAACAGGCGACTCTTCAGGTTCTGCAGGAAAATCCTCCGCTCCCGGCAAGTCCGGCTCCCCACTGGAGGAAACGAAGCCGCTAGTATCTGCCGGGTCACCGGACTCAAATCGTGCAATTACGCCCCCACTGCTTCCAGCCCCTTGTTCGGAGCCACCCGCGTCGACAGGTTGATAAGCTGTTTCTGGAGCCGTTGGCGAAGTAGTTTCGCTTGGAGCAACCGGAGTATCACTTCCAACGACTGCGGTCACGATGAGTTCGTAAGTCCGCGATACACTCACCCCTTCAGAGTCCATGGCGGTCAAAGTGACGGTGAATGCACCGGACTCCGCGGGCTTGCCAACAATCAGATTAGTTAATGATTCAAAACTGAGTCCTTTAGGCAGCCCCTCCACACGATAGGTCAAGCTTTCCCGACTGAAGGTGCTGTCTTTATCGCTGAAAAGGCTATCAACGGCCAAGTGATAATCTGCACCTTTCTGAACCGTAGTGTCCTCGCTGGTAAAAGAGCGAGAAGTTTGTGGACCATCATTAGTGCCATCAACCACTATTGTGACGATCTCAGAAGCACTTGCCCCATGGGAATCTTCAACTGTAACGGTATAGCTAAACGACAACGTATCGCCAGCGTTGAGGAAATCCAAATCAGCGTCGCTTACATTGAATTCCCAGTCAATCTGACCCACATTAGGCAGTTCAGCACCACCAGTTTTGAAACCTTCGATCAGCGCTTCAGCCAGACCGGACGGCAGTCCATCGACCTGACTGCCATCAGAACGCTTCCATTCTAAATCACCGTTGTAAACATACTCGACAGCGGTCATATCAGTCAGATCTACATCACTGAAATTAATTTTGCCCTTCTGGCTTAACGATTGCTGGTCGGCTGCAGCTTCCTCGGTGAAGCTTTCGGAACCATCGATGCGGATTGTCGGGGCATCGTTCTTACCAACCAAAGTGACGTTAACGGTTTCCACTCCACTTGCGCCCTCAACATCTGACACGGTGACAGTGAAAATTGCGCTAACAGCCTCTCCTTCTGCCAGGAACTCTACTTCGGCTGCATCAATCGTGTAATCCCAGTAGATCGTTCCGTTGTTGGTATTACTATCAGCTGCATGAATACTGAAAGCGTTTTCGATCGCCTGCTTTTGATCCGCCGTCAGGGACAGAGATGTTCCGTCTGCTCGACTTGCTGTTATCGACTCGGTCACTTCTTTAGCTTCAGGACGCGCGTTGAAGTCACCGTCGGCAAAGGTCAGCGAACCGCTATCAGATAGCACCTCACCATCTATTACCTCACCTGCGATTTTTCCTCCAGTGAAGACTGGGGAGTCGTTGGTTCCAGTAATACTGAAGGTAACGATATCGCTTGCCATCGCACCTTCGCCGTCGGTCGCGGTCACGGTGTAGCTGAAGCTCAGCGTCTCACCGGCGGCCAGGAAATCCAGATCCACGTCATTCAGGCTGTAAGCCCAGTCCACACTGCCCGGCGCATCCGCATGGGCCGTGGCTGGGATGCTGAAACCACCGATAAGCGCACTCGTCTGGGCATCCGTCAGCGTGCCGCCGGTCCAGGCTATGTCACCGTTCTCTTCGAAGGTGATGTCGACCACATCCGTGGTATCCAGATCACCGAATGTGATCACACCGCTGTCGCTCAGGGCCTGAGCACTGGAGTCACCCGGCACTTCAGTGATGGCCTCCGCGGCCTCGGCACGGATCGTCGGCGCATCGTTGGTGCCGGTAATCGTGAACGTCACGGTGTCCGTGGCCGTCGCACCCTGGCTGTCCCTGGCAGTCACGGTGTAGCTGAAGCTCAGCGTCTCACCGGCGGCCAGGAAGTCCAGATCCACGTCATTCAGGCTATAGGCCCAATTGACGTCCCCTGGTGCCGCCGCTTCGGTGGTGGCCGGAATGCTGAAGCCATTCACCAGCGCTGCGGCCAGATCAGCGTTCAACGGCTCACTCGACGTTGCGCCACTCCAGGCAATATCGTTGTTGCTGACAAAGGTAATGTCCACCACATCGGTGGTGTCCAGATCACCGAACGTGATCGCTCCGGCATCACTCAGTGTCTGAGCACTGGAATCACCACCCACTTCGGTAATCGGGGCAGCGGCTTCCGCAGAGATCGTCGGCGCATCGTTGGTGCCGGTAATGGTAAACGTCACGGTGTCCGTGGCCGTCGCACCCTGGCTGTCCGTGGCAGTCACGGTGTAACTAAACGTCAGCGTCTCACCGGCGGCCAGGAAGTCCAGATCCACCTCATTCAGGCTGTAAGCCCAGTCCACACTGCCCGGCGCATCCGCTTCGATGGTGGCCGGAATGCTGAAGCCATTCACCAGCGCTGCGGCCAGATCAGCGTTCAACGGCTCACTCGACGTTGCGCCACTCCAGGCAATATCGTTGTTGCTGGCAAAAGTAATGTCCACCAGATCGGTGGTATCCAGATCACCGAACGTAACCACACCGTTGTCGCTCAAGGTCTGAGTACTGGAGTCGCCGCCCACTTCGGTAATCGGAGCAGCTTTTTCTGCCGCGATCGTTGGGGCATCGTTGGTGCCGGTAATGGTGAACGTCACGGTGTCCGTGGCCGTCGCACCCTGACTGTCGGTCGCGATCACTGTGTAACTAAACGTCAGCGTCTCACCGGCGGCCAGGAAGTCCAGATCCACGTCATTCAGGCTGTAAGCCCAGTCCACACTGCCCGGCGCATCCGCCTGGGTCGTGGTTGGGATGCTGAAACCACCGATAAGCGCACTCGTCTGGGCATCCGTCAGCGTGCCGCCACTCCAGGCAATATCGTTGTTGCTGGCAAAGGTAATGTCCACCACATCGGTGGTGTCCAGATCACCGAACGTGATCGCTCCGGCATCACTCAGTGTCTGAGCACTGGAATCACCACCCACTTCGGTAATCGGGGCAGCGGCTTCCGCAGAGATCGTCGGCGCATCGTTGGTGCCGGTAATGGTGAACGTCACGGTATCCGTGGCCGTCGCACCCTGGCTGTCCGTGGCAGTCACGGTGTAACTAAACGTCAGCGTCTCACCGGCGGCCAGGAAGTCCAGATCCACGTCATTCAGGCTGTAAGCCCAGTCCACACTGCCCGGCGCATCCGCATGGGCCGTGGCTGGGATGCTGAAACCACCGATAAGCGCACTCGTCTGGGCATCCGTCAGCGTGCCGCCGGTCCAGGCTATGTCACCGTTCTCTTCGAAGGTGATGTCGACCACATCCGTGGTATCCAGATCACCGAATGTGA
>Ga0208670_100084_pt1 | contig 33890 bp, 26 predicted proteins | sample 24BtaG_FD_184098 | JGI IMG/M metagenome (GOLD analysis project Ga0208670, IMG submission 184098) | Marine viral communities from Cariaco Basin, Caribbean Sea - 24B_WHOI_OMZ_CsCl (SPAdes) (version 2) | ecosystem: Environmental > Aquatic > Marine > Oceanic | place: Caribbean Sea: Cariaco Basin...
AGTATAGTTCGGTTAGGTTGTCCATGTAAGAAGTCCTTGTTGTGAAGTTTGTCTTGGTAAACTCACTTTAACAACTTCGGACTTCTTTTTTTATCTTTTTTTTGAGCCCTTATCCCGAACTGGGGTTATTTATGATAATTTTCGTGGCTTTAACGCTGTTTCAGCGCTATTTAAACGCTAATTTTTACATTTTAAGCGCCATGCAGGCGCTTTATTCCCTATCGCAATCGCTTTTTATGGCGTTTATTGTCAGCAGATTTGTAAAAACGAGGTCTTTTTTTACCGTTTATAGCGCTATTGTTAAGTTTTATCGCTAATTTATTAATCCTACTTGAATAATATGATGAATATCCGCATATTAGTACCTGAAGAAAGAACGTCTTGTCATGAGACTTCCCATTTTTTATAGCTTCCGGTTATGGTGCTAAAACAGTGTTTATCGTCTAAAAGCCTATTTTTAACTCATTAGGTTTTTGACAGTGAGCAATCAAATACTATTTTTGTATGGTTAATTTTTAATTAGTTTTTTTAATTAATTAGTTTTCTAATTAATTGGCTTTCTAATTAAATAGTACACCCTGTTTTTAGCGTCGCGATACTGCTTAAGCAAAGTTTGTCCGCTACTTATTGTTAATGAGTAGTTAGATAGAATGTTTGCTTGTTTTTATCGCTGGACAGTACATATTATCCACCATTTACTCTACTACAAACTATTTAAAGAGTAGCTGGTTAGTAATATGAGCGTTGCAACGATTAAGTGCAGCTGTACCGCGCTTATCCGACGTTTTTGTCTCAATAACTTATTCATGACCTTACCTATGTTTACGATAGTTGAATAACGGGTCTTTTATTCAGTAGCAACCCTAACATCGATGAAGGAATCATCCGATTTATACCCTTCGCGGTGTTGTGCGTCTTTTTTTTAGAGCGTCTTTTTTTAGCATAATGTTTAAAATGATTTTTATTTTAAAAAATTTTAAAAAAAACGACATTGGGTATTGGCTAGCTGATTGAGAGACTTGAGTGCTAACGCTTATATAATGCATGTTAGCCCCACTATATGTAAACAAGATGACATTGTGCTTATTTTATTGATAAGGGCGATATTATCTAAAATGCAACGCCAGTTTATGCCACTTATATAGCAATACGCTTTTGATAAGCATATATAAGCAGCATAAATTGACGAGGCTTTTTTATGGTATGCAGGATGGCTAAAACTAGGAGACATCCATGCAGCGTATTACTTATCGTGTGAAAGTATCTGCGCAAGGGGCCAAACGTCGTATCTCATACTTACTGCGTCCATCTAAGCGCCTACTGCACACCAAAAGTAACATCGTTCCAGTCGTTGCACCTATTAAAGTAGCTCGTTTTGCCAAAACTAATTTCTCTAAAACTAAAAAGTTGGCACAAGTATCTAGCATCGCCATGCTCTCTCTACCTGCTGAGAGTCTGATGACGATGGGCGCACCCATACCAGCTTATGACCATGTCATGCTGGAGAACACTCTGACCATTGCTGCCGTGCCAGGTGATAGCACCTACTTTGCGACTGATGGCTTTCAGCACGGTTTTGGCTACGACTTGGTGCGTAGTTATGCTGACGAGCTTGGGGTAAAAATCGATTTAAAAGCTTATGCCAGTGAAGAAGCGGCATTAAGAGCGTTAAAATCAGGCGATGCCGATATGGCATTGACCACTGCCAGCACCCAACTAAAAAGCCAATTAAGCTTATCTTCAGTCAATGTCAGCTGCGGCTATGACGCCAGCTTGACCAAAAATGGTCTACATCCTAAAGTCAGTTGGACGTTTAATTCAGCCAATGACCCGTTATCACAAAAAGCCAGCTATTTTTTATGTGATAGCATGAAGCTTGAGCATACTCAGAAACTGGCCGCGTTTTATAATCAGAATTTATTAAAAGACGCTTATAGCCAAGACCATTTTAAGAAGACCTTGACCGAGAAACTGCCCGACTATCAGTCTTCGTTTCAAGAGCAAGCGCGCAATTACAACCATGATTGGGAGCTGCTCGTCGCCATGGGTTATCAAGAGTCGCATCTAAATGCCAATGCTGTGTCTCCAACAGGCGTACGCGGTATTATGATGCTGACCAATAATACGGCCAAAGCGATGGGCGTCTCTGACCGCGTTGACCCTTACCAAAGTATCGGCGGCGGCGCGCGTTATTTGGAACAAGTCAAAGAGGACTTCGCCGATGTACCAAAGACCGATCGCATATGGTTTGCGCTAGCAGGTTACAACATGGGTCCTAATGCGGTAAAAAGTATCCAGCGTAAATTAAGGGCGCAAGGAATCGATGATAAAAGCTGGGCAAATATATATGCCTACTTATCTGAGAACAGAGCCTCAAATAGCCGTTATGGTCAAGCGATGCATTATGTGAGTAATATTAGAAGTTATCTTGAGACCATTAAAACTCAAACGGTTTAATAACTTTTCTTTTTAAAAGACTGCTAGTAAAAGCTGCTCTTATAAAAGAGCAGCTTTTTTTAATGCTTAAAATTTATTAAATGCGGCTACATTCTACATTAGCGATTCGGTACGGTTAAACGTTGACCGCGTTGTAGCATAGTATCTACAGCGATATTATTCATATCCGCAAGCTCTTTGGTTGAGACGCCATATTTACGTGCCAATCCAATCAAGCTATCGCCTGAGCCAACGGTATAGCTTACCGTCGCTTTTGGTACTTTGATCGTTTGACCACGTTGTAACTGGGCATTGGTCGCCAAATCGTTTGTCGCCGCTAGGTCTTCTACTGAGATACCAAACTGACGCGCTAAGGCAATAAGACCATCGCCCGATTTGACTTTGTAGCTCTCAGTATTACCAAGTTTTTTGCCGCTACTGCTTGCGGTTTCTGCACTGGCGCTGCTGGTGCTCTTGTTACTGGTGCTACTAGTATTACTGTTAGCTGTACTAGGAGCGCTTACTGTGCCATTGGCAGGAATGGTAATCGTACGACCAAGGATTAAATTAGAATTGGTTTTCAAATTATTGGCGGCTGCCAAATCACCCAAACCGATATTGTAACGCTGCGCGACGGCCGTTAAAGTATCACCCGATTTGACTTTATAACTGACTGCTTTGTCATTGAGCTGACGATCTACCAAATCTTTAGTGACCGGTACTTTAATCGTTTGACCACGTTGCAAGCGTGCTTTGGCATCAAAGTTGCTATTCACCGCTGCCAATTCTTCAGGACTAATCCCAACGCTATTTGCAATACCAATTAAAGTATCACCTGATTTGACTTTATAATTGGTCGTTGCCACTGAGCTTGACGTGCTTGCAGTAGCATTGCTGCTTGTGCTATTCGACGTGTTGTTAGACGTAGCAGCCGCAGGCGTAAAGTCTACATTGGCTGGTACTTTTAAGGTCTGACCAACGTATAGTGAATCGGTCGTGCCCATATTATTTAACGTCGCCAAGGTGGTAGTCGGCACATTAAACTGGCGTGATAAAGCAATCAGACCATCGCCAGGTTTGACTTTATAATTCTTGGTTGCCGTGCTCGATTTACTAGGTTTGGTCGATGGTGCAGCAGGCGTGGTTGCAGGCGCGGTCACTTTACCAGGAACCAGCCATAGTTTTTGACCGCGTAGCAAGTCCGCTCTACTGCTCAAATTATTATAAGTAGCCAGTTGAGTCACCGATAAACCAAAGCGATTGGCCGTACCGATAAGCGTATCACCACCTTGTACCACATAGCTTTCAGGTTGGCTTGCCGCTGTAGTACTGGCATTGCTCAAGGGTTCGATAGATTTGGCGTTATATAAGTATAACGTGCTGCCCGCTAGCAGATTGGCGCTGGCATCTATTTGGTTCCATTCAGCGATATCACGCCAGCTGACGCCCGCACGACTGGCGATATTTGCCAAGGTATCGCCACGTTTTACCGTATAAGTGCTACGCGTGCCTTGTGGTTTAGGCTTACTAACCGAGGTTTTTGGGAAACTTAATTTCTTTTCTTGACCACTGGCCTCTAGAACCGACTGCTGCGTTTGTACCGCTGATAAATTGATATTACCATCGGCATTAATGACTTTGGTTTCAGGCGTACTGATGCGAATCTGACTGGCAATGAAATCGCGCTCTTCTTTGCTTAGTGGTGGCTCTTGAATAATAGTATTGTTTTGCGTGATTTGTGCCGATGTGGTCGGTAAGCTGTTACTGCTTTTTAGCTCAGCGTTAATCTTTTTGGTTTCTGCAGAAGTCAGCGGTGGCTCAGTACGGAATGAGGTATTGCTGCTATAAACAGAGCTGCTCGTCGGTGAAACCGTCGGCGGAATATAGCTGGTGGTTTGCTGCGGTACACTGGCGCTCGCCGCGTAATCAGCAAGGGCGCTACCGGTAGAAGGTAATGATCCACCGCTAGTATAAGGCTTATTGTTATAGCTCGGCGTGGTAGAAGTAGAGCCTGAATAGCTTGGCGTGCTACTGCTGCTGGTGTTACTAGAAGCAATCACATTACTACTGCCATTCCCTCTCAAGGCGCTCAGCTTCGCATCTGTCGTCAAGCTGACATCATTAGGAATAATGATACGCTGTGGACCAGATGAATCAATACGAGCTGAAGTCAGCGCGGTATTTAGTCTTTCTAGCTCATCATAACTGACACCGGTCACCTGTGCGACTTCGGCTAAGCTGACGCCATAATTTACTGGTACACTACGGAAATGCTGACGGTTAGCAATAGCAGGCAGATAAACACCATATTGCTCAGGCTTGGCGACGATTTCAGCAACCGCTAAAAAGCGCGGTACATAGTTCATGGTCTCTGTTGGCAGTCTTAGTGACCAGTAATCGGTCGGCAAGCCGCGTGCAGCATTGGCATCAATGGCTTTTTGTACACGACCAGGACCGGCGTTATAAGCGGCTAGTGCCAGCTCCCAACTACCGAACTGGTTATGCAGTGCGGTCAAAAAGTCATAAGCGGCACGTGTTGATTCAATCACGTCACGGCGACCATCATAAGTGCTACTTTGATTTAGACCATAGATACGCCCCGTACTCGGGATAAACTGCCATAAACCTGCTGCCGCTGCACTACTGGTACCACTTGGATCGTAGGAGCTCTCAATCACAGGCAATAACGCAAGTTCGGTTGGAATATTACGACGCTCGGCTTCTCGAACCGTATGGTAAAGGTAGCGACTGGCACGCGCGGTCAAACGGTTGAGATAGTCTTGACGACTGGTAAACCAACCTTTTTGCGCTTCAATACGCTGATTATAAACAGGTTGACCACCATTCATACGGTAGCCTGCCCGCAAGCGATTCCATAAATCACCATATTGTTGAATCGCAAGTTTATTGCCTTCAACCATAGTCATGTCGGTGGCTTCTAATAAATCAGCCAGCTCATCTAAGCTTTCAGCATCCAAGAACGCCGTTGAATAATCAGCGCCCGTACTTGGCTTAGTAACTTGAGCGACAGGACGCTTGGTAACCACAGCTGAGCTGCCGGTCGCACCCGTCTTTTTCACCGCCGACGTATTACTACAAGCGCTGATAAGCAAAGTCGACACCGCAAGCGTCAGTGGTAAAGCGATAAATGAGCGAGATTTTGATGACACAGTAGACATGATAGTGGAAGTTTCCTAACAACAATAAGTGATAAAATAAAGTTAATCGACAGTATAGTACGCAATATCAAACAAAGACCAGCCTATTATGAAAGATAATGAGTAGAATTTAATCCACTCTATCTTTCAATGGCTGAATAGCGACATTATTTATACGATTTATTAACTAACTCTGCTAGCGATGGCTCATTGATGACTAATTGACATTACTTACTAATAAAGTAGTAATGATTAATTAATCGCCACTTGTGACACAGCGCGTAAAAGCACCGCATTACCAGTCGATAAAGTAAGCGTTACTCTCGATGTCGTGACAAATGAGACCTTTTGTCCATCTTTTACCCAGCTTTCATTGGTAGTGACATTGGCTTTTGCTTGCTCACCGGTAATGACAATATTATCCACATTGATATCGTAGCGATAATTTGAGGTATTACTCCAACTGTTTTGCAGTAATTTTAGATAAGCATCTTTGTCGAGACTGGTAGACTTACCTTTTCTTGACATAGAAATCAGCGCATCGTCAGATACGAGGCGCGCGACCTGATTAAGACTTTGGCTATTGGCTGCCGACTTCATGGCCGTCGCATAGTTTTGTACCAAAGCTTCGGTCATGGTTGCCGCTTGCGCGCTGATAGTCATGGTGCTGGCAGCCGCCACTATCGCAGTCACGCTAGCGCTTTTCATCAATAGAGCCAACAGCCCTTTTCCCCATAATCTTTTCATGATATTCCTTAGTGATACTATTGTCGTCTATATCGTCATGGTCAGGTGTGATTTTCATCATGCCACCATACAATGACGCTTAACGGTGATGTATCATTTAATTATAAAGTGCTGCTCTCGTAGATAAACAGTTATCATATAAATTGAAACAAGTCGTGCTTTTATCAGTTAAGTATTTTACATCTGGCTTAATCTAAGACTTTTAGCAGCCTTCTGTTATGATAATTTCAGCCTATCACTAAATTCTCACAGCCATGTGACACCCTGTGTAATTATTGCGAATATCATCAAAGATGACAGCCTAGAGTAAAAAATGACCGCTTAGCTTAAATGCTATGACTAAGTAGCATTACTAGATATCATGCAATATCAAATACATTACTCAAATACATTACTATTGATAAGAACTGCCTAAATGATTCATAACTTAGGCAGCTTTATCGAACGCATTTTTAATATCTACATTTCTAATAGCGGTGTTTCTAATAGCGGTGTTTCTAATAGTTATACTTCTAATGCTTATGTTCAGTATGGATGTCTTCATACTGCTCATCATCACTCAGCTTCATACCCAAGCGCTCAACACGTCTGTCCATCATCTGCCGAGCTAACGCTTGCATGTCTTCGACGCGGTCTATTTCATCGACAATCTCAAGACCCAACAAGGTCTCAAACACATCTTCTAATGTCACTAAGCCTTTGACCTCGCCATATTCACCAACGGTAATGGCGATATGAATACGGTTTTTTAGCATCAGCTCTAACAAATCAAACAATTTCATCTTTGAAAATACAAAGGTAATATCACGTTTGAACTGCGTCAAGGGTTTATGTACCGCATGATTGACTTTTGCCAACAGCATGTCGGTTTTTAAGACAAAACCGGTGATATTGTCTAAATCACCATCATAAATAGGCAGGCGCGAAAAAGTGAGTTTTGGACGGTCAACCAATAATTCAGCAACGGTTTTATTTTCTTCAAACGCCAGCATCACCGAACGCGGGGTCATAATATCTTCAACTTTAATGGCACCAAATGCCAATAAGTTACGAATGATACGCGACTCTAATGGGTCGATTTGTCCTGACTCTTCGCCAATACTGGCGAGCGCCGCAAACTCTCGGCGACTAAAGGTTACAGGCTCTTTGCCTCGTACCAATAATTTGGTCAGTTTTTCTGATATCCAGATTAATGGGTATAGCAGTAAAATAATACCGCGTACAAAATAAGCCACCATGCCACTTAATTGACGCCAATAGACTGTGCCCAACGTTTTTGGAATAATCTCAGATAAAAATAAAATTGCTAAGGTCATAATGGCAGAAAACAGCCCAAACCAAGCGCTACCAAAAACAATCGTCGCCTGTGCACCAGCGCCAATAGAACCTAAGGTATGTGCAACCGTGTTTAAGGTTAAGATAGCCGCTAATGACTGATCGATATTATCAATCTTCAAGCGTCTTAGCATGTTGGCTTTTTTGGGGTTAGTCTCTTGAACATCGGCGATATATGACGGCGTCATACTAAGTAATGCAGACTCTGCCAACGAACAAATAAATGAGATACCAATCGCTACTACCACAAATAAGATAAGCAGTAGAACGCTGGTCGGGCTTGGGTCTGCTAAGGCATCAGCAGCCAGCACCGATTGCGGCAGTAATAGAGTGAGGAATAGCGTTATCAATGCAGATAACGTAGCAAGCCGTTTTATAACAAAACGCCACATATTAAGGCGCATCATACCGAAGTAATTTTTACTAAAGCGAGTATAGCCACCCATCGTCGGGGGAGGTTCAGCGGATGCGTCTTTACGACAGGCGCGCGGACGGTATAAACGAGGTACAGATATAAAAGAGGTGAACAAGTTAGGTAACCTAAACAAAGAAGTAAAAGGAAGTCACAATATATCATGAGCTGACGGCAGCAGATAGAAAATAATAGCCGATAGCGTCTAATTTTTATCTATTTAACGACCAAAATCATGCTCAAGACAGCCTATTATACCCCCATTTATAGCGATATAAACCCTCGTTTAATCGTAGCAGCAATAATGGCATTCCATAGTAAATAACCATTTGTATCAAATATATAGTGTATATAACAAAGCTATCTTTTGACTATTGTGACGCTATGCCAATTGATATATTCACTTAATAGTCGGCTTTTACTGCTTGCTAAGCGTCAGAGCACTCTACCCTTTAACTCCAATCATTCTATCATTTAGAATAGCAAAACGATTGTTAGGCTAAATATTGGTGGTTAGTATGTTAAATGGGTAACAAAAACACGCCTAGCCTATGATTAACAGTTACCAAGTCTGGGATTTTTTGTTACTATGCCTGTAAATTTATTGTTATCTATGACTTACTGAGAGAAATTATGAGCTTTTTTATTCAAGCTGCCCATGCTGCGCCAGAAACTGCCGGAGCTGCGTCACTATTTGGTCAAATCTTGTTGCCAGTGGCGTTTTTTGCCATTTTTTACTTTTTGGTGATTCGTCCACAGTCTAAACGCACCAAAGAGCACCGCGCTATGGTCAATTCATTGACTGTTGGTAGCGAAATCATCTTTGCTGGCGGCCTTATGGGTCGTATCAAAGCACTAGAAGGCGATTATGCGGTTGTGAGCTTAAACAACAACACTGACGTTAAAGTACAACGTGCTTCTGTTATTTCAGTATTGCCCGCTGGTACTATCGAAAGCGTTTAAGCATTATCGATGTATTTGATGATTGTTAAACATGAATTATTGAACATTGGTTGTGACTAATTGATGGCTATTATCAATTAGTAGTTGTAATGACTTTAAAATGACCGTACATTATTTACGGTCATTTTTCGCTTTACTGCTTTACGCTTTACCGTTTTTTGCTTTACTATCATCGCGGATGATCACAGTGGTGCATGATTCAGTACGACTACTAAAACAATATAGTAGCTCTCCCTTTAGTCACTCACCCTTGTTATCGCTAACTTCCCATCTGCTAACTTGTGGCCTGCGTCGCCAGTAGTTTATCAACTTAAAGAAGTGATTATGCAATATCCCGCTTGGAAATACTTACTCATCACCGTCGTGCTCATCATTGCCGGTCTATATGCGGCTCCCAACCTCTATCCTGATGAACCTGCCGTACAGATTACCAGTGCAGCAGCTGGTACGCAGCTGTCTGAAGGTATCTTGACTCAGTCTCAAAGCTTGCTTGAAGAAGCAGGCTTGAACAATCATGATGGTACCTTTGAAGGCAATAGTGCGCTGGTGCGTCTCGACAATCCAGTCGATCAGCTAAAAGCTCAGGAAGTGCTGCGTCAGAATCTAGGCGAGGACTATGTGGTCGCGCTGAACTTGGCACAGACTACTCCTGAGTGGCTACGTGATATCGGTGCAAGACCCATGAAACTCGGGCTTGATTTGCGCGGTGGTGTGCGTTTCGTGCTAGAAGTGGATATGGACAAGGCGCTCGAACAACGCTTAACCAGCGCCAGTCGTGATATGCGCCGTGACCTACGTGCTGAACGTATTGCAGTTAAAGGCATCAAAACAGAAAAGCGTGGCGTGGTGCTGCATTTTTCTGATACTGATACCCGTAACCGTGCGCAAAACATCCTGCAAGGCTCTATGGGTAACACATTCTCCTTACAGTCTTCTATTGATGAGCAAGGCCCTGCCCTGATTTTAGCTTATAACGATGCAACCTTAGACGAAATCAACAGCTACGCGGTCAACCAAAACTTGACTACTCTACGCAATCGTATTGCTGAGCTTGGGGTTACTGAGGCCTTGGTACAATCACAAGGCGCTAGCCGTATCGTGGTTGAGCTACCGGGTGTACAAGATACTGCAGAAGCAAAACGTGTCCTTGGTCGTACGGCAAACCTTGAGTTCCGTATGGTCGCTGAAGGCGCTGAAAATTATATGGGCGGTATTCCGCCTGCTGGTACCGAAGCATTTCCATTTGAAACGCTTGATGGTCCACCAGTATTGCTAGAGCGTCAAGCGATTGTCACCGGTGACAAGGTTACGAACGCGCAGACAGGTATTGATGAAAGCGGCTCGCCTGAAGTAAGCATTACCCTAGATAGTGCTGGTGGTAAGCTGATGCAAAACGCCACGCGTACGGCTGTCGGCAAACAAATGGCGGTGCTGTTTATTGAAAATAAACAACGCATTACTTATGAAGAAAATCCAGCAACTGGTGAGACCGTCGAAGTACGTACGCCGTATGCTGAGACTAAAGTTATTAACCGCGCCAATATCCAAGCGGTACTGGGTTCGTCTTTCCGTATTACTGGGCTTGATAGCAGTGCTGAAGCCGCAGAGCTTGCGCTATTGTTACGTTCAGGCGCATTGGCAGCCCCGATGTATTTCGTTGAAGAACGCACCATTGGTCCATCATTAGGCCAAGAAAATATCGATAAAGGCCTATTCTCTACCCAAGTGGGTTATCTACTGGTCTTCGCCTTTATGATTATTTTCTATCGCTTATTTGGGGTGATTGCTAATATTGCCCTAGCGATTAACGTCATTATCATTATTGCCATTATGTCAATTTTAGGCTCATCACTGACCCTACCCGGTATTGCTGGTATCGTCTTAACCATCGGTATGGCGGTCGATGCCAACGTACTGATTTTTGAGCGTATACGTGAAGAGCTGGCAAACGGGGTCAGACCAAAATCCGCTATCTTGGCAGGTTTTGATCGTGCCTTTAGTAGTATTTTCGATGCCAACATCACCACGTTATTAGTCGCGTTTATCCTATTTGCGATTGGTACGGGTCCGATTAAAGGCTTTGCGGTTACCCTCGCGATTGGTATTGTCAGCTCACTATTTACCGCGATTTTGGTAACCCGTGCGCTGGTACAACTTGCTTACGGTAAGCGTAAATCTATCAAACGTCTGAGCATCGGTTAGGAGAAAACTATGGCCATCGATAATAACAACCCTTTAGAACAACAGAACAGCCCCGAACCGAATGGCTCAAATAGCGAAGCTAGTACGCGACGCCGTAAAAAACCGCGCCGTGATGGTAAAGGTAGTAATACCCAAAGCAATAAGACGTCTAAGACGAGCTTGAGTAAAAATAAAACGCGTCGCGGTGATAAAGATGCGAGTCAAGACAGCCATGCATTGGCCACGCAAGCAATGGATCCTAATCTAAATAATTTAGACATAGGTGATGCTGAAGATAATGCAGCAGCAGAAGCTGAAGGTGGCATCAAAGCCATTGGCGAGCAACGTATCATCCCATTCATGAAGTTAGAAAAGCCGATGGCACTTCTATCACTGCTGATGGTGATTGGTAGTATTATCGCTATTGCCGTCAATGGTCTAAATCTAGGACTTGATTTCACCGGCGGGGTTTCAGCAGATGTACGTTATGAGCAGCCTGCTGAGCAAGTCGAAGTGGTTAAAGCCTTGGCTGACAATGGTTTTGATGATGCTGTCGTGCAGTATTTAGGGACGCGTCAAGAGCTTTTAGTACGTCTACCACCACAGTCTGACAACGTCGACGGACTTAATGCCAGTCTGAGTAAGGCGTTGGCACTGCCTAATAATAATGTTGAAATCAGTAATGTTAATATTATCGGTAGCCAAGTAGGTAACGACATCTATCTAAGCTCAGTCATGTCATTGGTGTTGGCACTGGCCTGTATGCTGGGCTATGTTGCCTTACGTTTCCAGTTTAAGCTGGCGCTTGGTGCGGTACTGTCGCTATTCCACGATGCTATCGTGACCATCGGGATTTTTGCATTATTTGGTTTTCCGTTTGATTTAACCGTCCTAGCTGCTATTTTAGCCTTGATTGGTTATTCAATAAACGATACCATCGTCGTTTATGACCGTATCCGTGAGAACTTTCGCCGTGTCCGTGGTATCACGCCGCGTCAAACGGTTGATTTGTCACTGACAGAGACCCTACGCCGTACCATTATGACCATTTCAACGGTTCTGTTAGTAGTCCTTGCAATGCTATTCTTAGGCGGAGAGGGTTTATACTGGTTCTCAGTCGCCCTATTTATCGGTTTACTGGCAGGAACGTATTCATCTACTTATATTGCAAGCTCTATTCCTTTAAGAATGGGTTTATCACGTGATGACTTTATCGTTAAAGTAAAACCTGAGTTTGAAGAAGAAATCGTAACCTTTAATGATCCAAAAATGTATGAGCAAGATTAATGCTTACCTCAAAGGCAATAATTAGACCTTTTAATTATTAAGCTGCTAGTTATTAAGCTGATGAGCGTTATCCTGACAAAAGCACCTAAACTCTAGGTGCTTTTGTCTTTATATTATTTATATTTTAATTTTATTTGAAGAGTGATTACTAAACTTCTCTGCCTCGTTATATAAGCGACTAAGCTATGTCATCTACCTTACCGCCAAGTACTATGCCGCCTATCGATACTCGCTATGCGCGCATTATCGCCATCGCCTTGCCAGTATTATTGGCCAACCTTGCGATGCCGCTACAAAGCGTCATTGATACAGCGATTGTCGGTAATATGAATGACACCGCTAAGCTTGCTGGTATGGGCTTAGCCATACAGCTGCTCTCTTTAATACTGGTCAGCTTTAACTTTTTGCAATATGCGTCATCTGGACTGTCGGCACAAGCATTGGGGCAACTGGCTAATAAAGATGCCCTTAACAATAACAATGCGCCATTAAACGCGTCTAACCGAACGCCATCACCGCTGTTGTCGATTTTGCAACGGGCTTTATTATTGGCCTTTATGATTGGCGCGGTTTTACTTATTGCAAAACCTTGGCTGATTGATTTTGGCTTGCAAGCGCTCTCCGCCAATCCTGACAGCGGCAGCGCGGCAAAGACTTATTTAGATGTACGTTTTTGGGGTGTTATCGCTGAGCTGATGAACTTTGCCTTTATCGGCTGGTTTGCAGGTCAAGGCAAAACCCGCTACATGCTTTATCAGCAAGGCTTTATCGCTATCCTTAATATCATACTGACCTTGTTTTTTGTTTATGTGATGCAGATGGGCTTGGTTGGGGTGGCGTTAGGTACGACAATTGCCTTTTGGCTTGGTGTAGTTTTGGCGTTATGGCTGAGCCGTCGACATCTACAAGTCTCTTGGCGAGCGTTATTGACCGCCAATAAAGAACACTTTACCAAAGATAAGATGCTTAGGCTATTTTCATTAAATAAAGATATCTTTATCCGCACGTTAATTTTAACGGTAAGCTTTGCTTGGATTACCCGTCTATCTGCCCAAAGCGGCGATGTCATACTGGCTGCCAACGCCATCTTATTGCAGGTATTGAGTATCTCAGCCTTTGCCCTTGATGGCGTGGCAGTCTCTGCAGAAACCTTAAGCGGGCAAGCTGCGGGACGACGTGACTGGCCACGGTTTCGTATTATCGTTAAGCGCACAGGCGTGGTTAGCTATGGGCTTGCCATTATGCTAAGTGCGATATGGTGGCTTGCCATGCCGACTTATTTACAATTGATGACCAATATCGAGCCGGTCTTTGCGCTTGCTTATGACTATCACCTTTATGCCGTACTTCTCCCCCTTGTAGGCGTTGGCGCTTATTGGTTAGATGGGATATTTTTTGGTTTAACGGCAGGTAGTGTCATTCGTAATGCCGCACTGATATTGGCGGTTATCTTTTTCCCATTAAGTTGGCTACTGTACCAACAATGGGATATGACAGGCATCTGGCTGAGCGTTTGGTGCTTATTATTATTAAGATTGATTATCCTCGGTGGGTTTTTATATCGCGCCCATCAGACAGGCAGTTATGAAAAATTACAGCCTGAAGCCTAATCATTAAGAGCATTTAGCTAAAATGATGCTTGTATGATGAGTTTTATAAAAGAAGAAAAAAGACCATAAACGACAAATTAAAGTAAGAAAAAATTAGGATGTCACGTGAATACTCAATCAAATGAGATAAATCAAAATCAAGCCTACCACTACGATTGGGCGGAAGGCTTTAAAAAAAGCTTGCCAGTCGCCATGGGTTATCTGCCAGCAGGGATTGCCTTTGGTGTGCTCGCACAAGTGGCTGGTGTGCCAGTGTGGGCTACTATCATGCTAAGTGTGGTCTTATATGCAGGCGCGGCGCAATATGCTTGTCTGCCGATGCTGAGTGCTGGATTACCGATTGGCAATATCGCAACCAATATTGCTGCTATTAACTTGCGTCATGTCTTTTATGGCATGCCATTATTACAATATTTGCCAAAAAACAAAATAGCCAAGACTTATTGTTTATTCGCCTTAACGGACGAAACGTTTTCAGTGATGACCAGTTTGCCAAATGAGTCACGACAATCATTGATACTACCAATAAGCTTATTTAATCAAAGCTGGTGGGTATTAGCTGGTGCGATTGGCGTGATGATTGGCAGCGCCCTAAGCGATTTAATACCGCATTTGGATTTTGCCTTGGTCTGTTTGTTTGCAATTTTAGCCTATGAGCAATTCCAAAGTATCAAACGCTATTTCCCCATTGGTATTGCCGTCATTGCTTTAGTGATTGCCTCGTTCTTTACTAGCAACTGGCTATTATTGGTAGCGATTACGATTTGTATGCTGATGATTTTAGCCCGTGGAGTTTGGGTGCAGCGCAGTGTGCAAGGAGGCAGCAATGAGCAGTAGTTATCTGATTTTTGCAACGTTCGCGATGGCCGCAGTGACGTTTATTACTCGCGCCCTGCCCGCCTTAATACCCAAAAAGTTACTGGATACGCCGTGGCTACATCGCTTAAATGAAAGCTTGCCGCTGTCTGTGATGGTATTGCTAATCTTAACCAGTCTTTCTTATCAAGGTTTGTCAGGCAATGCGAGTTTAAATAGCGCTGAAGTACATTTATTAATGGCACAAATAGGCGCGTTATTATCAGTATTAGTCGTTTATCATCTTAGCCGTCAGTTACTGGTCAGTATGATCGTCGGTATCGCTGCGATTAATGGCTTTTTATGGCTATTTACGCATTTTTTAGGCTGATTAAAGGTTTATTGTATATAGTAGATTGACTTTAAAAAAGATACAGCGCGACTGGGATGAATTTTTCGTAGCCTCTGTGATAACAGCAAGCGAGGAAAATTTATACCAGTCGCATGTGGCTGTTAATTCATCAATTTTATTTCACACTGACGACATTTATTTTTGCCCATAAAAAAGGCTGCAATCTCAATGATTGCAGCCTTTTTATTTTGCCATTACTTTATTTTAAGATATTTAGTCTCTTACAGCTCTTCTACGCCCATCATATCGACTGGGGTATCAGCAACGATTTGTACACCTTTTTTGCCAGTCTTGGCCGTGTCATTACGCTGCTCTTGTAGATGCTCAAGATAAGCTTCGTTAATTTGTCCGGTAATGTAGCAGCCGTTGAATACCGCACAATCAAAACCTTCGACTTTGCTATGCTTAGTATCTTTGACCGCTTCAATCAAATCGTCCAAATCTTGGAAAATCAAGCGGTCAGCACCGATAATCTCGCGTACTTCTTCAACGCTATGACCTGAGGCAATCAGCTCGCTACGCACTGGCATATCGATACCATAGACGTTTGGATATTTAACCGGCGGCGCAGCACTGGCAAAGAATACTTTACGGGCACCGGCATCACGTGCCATTTGGATAATTTCGTGACAGGTCGTACCGCGTACGATTGAATCATCAACTAAGAGGACATTTTTACCTTTAAACTCAAGCGGTACCGCACTTAGCTTTTGACGCACTGATTTTTTACGTTGCTGCTGACCTGGCATGATAAAGGTGCGACCGATATAGCGGTTTTTCATAAACCCTTCACGGTATTTCACATTCATCTTTAGCGCCAGCTCCATCGCTGAGGTACGCGAGGTATCAGGGATAGGAATGACCACATCGATATCATGATCTTCGCCCCATTCAGCAAGGATCTTATCGGCCAGTTTTTCACCCATACGTAGGCGTGATTTATAAACAGAGATATTGTCCATAATAGAATCTGGACGGGCAAAATACACATATTCAAAGATACAAGGCGTGTATTCTTTTTGCTCAACGCACTGATAAGTATGTATTTGATGATCCAAATCGATAAAGATAGCTTCGCCAGGCTTAACATCACGAACAATGCTAAAGCCTGAACCCGTCAACGCTACTGACTCTGAGGCGACCATATATTCTGTGCCGCCATTGGCTGCCATACGCTTACCGTAAATCAACGGGCGTATACCGTTTGGATCACGGAAGGCTAGCAAACCATGACCAGTAATCAGGGCAACCACGCCATAAGCGCCTTCAATGCGCCCATAAACCGCGGTGACTGCTTCAAAGATATCAGCAGGCGTCGGATTGGTTTTATCCAAATTTTGCATCTCATGCGCAAGGACATTTAGCAACACTTCAGAATCTGAGTCGGTATTTAAATGGCGGCGATCTTCTTGATATAGAGACTTAGCCAGACTTTCAGCATTGGTCAAGTTACCATTGTGCGCAAGCGTGATCCCATAAGGCGAGTTGACATAAAAAGGCTGTGCTTCGGCACTACTTGAGGTGCCAGCGGTCGGATAACGGACGTGACCGATACCAAACTTACCCACCAGCTTTAGCATATGACGATTCATAAATACGTCACGTACCATGCCATTTTCTTTACGTAAATAAAGACGCCCGTCCTGTAAAGTCACAATACCTGCCGCATCTTGCCCGCGATGCTGCAACATGGTTAAGGCATCATAAAGAATTTGATTGACTGGCTCATGAGCTGCGACCCCAACGACTCCACACATAGTTGTATCCTATTTTGTACCACACATTGATAACACAATAACGGCATAACTGCTGACAAAGTTATGGAACACATTACCTGCCATTTACCGCCAAGCTGACGATTTTTCTGACTAAAAATCCTATAGATAATCAATAAGGCCTATTATCCATAAGACAAGTTGTTGATGATTGATAGAGGTGTATTTTACGAATATTAAAGCTGATTGAATAGCTTTTTATGAGCACTGATGACTGATGATGCTTAGGACTGATTGACCTGATCCCACGCCAAGCCAAACATATCTGAGACCAGCTCTTTACCCATGGGGGCATAAGGCAGTAATTCAGGCGCGAGCACCGAGGTTTCCCATTGCGGCATTTGCACCAATAATGGCGCGCTGACGCTAAGAACCACTAAGACCATAAGGACGTTTTTTGCCGCCCCAAGTACCCCGCCCGCCACTTTATCAAGGATACCAAGACGTAAGGTTTTGAGTACTCCGGAGAATACGAATGCAACTAGGTGCATGATGGCTAAGATGGCAATCACAATCACTAAAAAAGCCATCGCCATTTGCAAAACAGGATTTTCTACCATACCTGATAATTGCGGCGCGACCGAACCCGCCAATCGAGTGGCAGCAATAAGTGCAATAAACCAACCGACCAAACCAACAGCTGTCTTAATCAGACCTACCTGAAAACCACGCCATAAGCCAATCAGAACAACCACAGCAATCACAATGTCTAAACCACTCATGTTTATCGCCTCATTTGCATCTTATATCGGGTATTTCAGTAAAGTTGAAAAGCTTGCAGTTTTAACAATCTTTAAAAGGATTAACCTTCCATGGCATCGTAATAGCCACCGATGGATTGAATGCAAGACTGTACCAGCCCAGGCCCTTTATAAATAAGCCCTGAATAAAGCTGCACCAAATCTGCACCTGCCTCGATTTTTTTGACGGCTTTAGCACCGCTATCGATACCGCCAACGCCAATCAACGCTACCTTACCATCCAGCTGATCGGAGAATTGTTGTAAAATTTGCGTACTAATGTGGCTGACCGGACGACCGGATAAGCCGCCTGCTTGGTCGCCATCGGGCAAATCTTCGACGCCTACGCGGCTTAAAGTGGTATTGGTAGCAATCAAACCATCAATCTCAAAATCCAGCAGCTGCTGGGAGATATAATCGACTTGTAACGGCTCTAAATCAGGAGCGACCTTTAACACCAAGGGCACATAAAAACCATATTCAGTTGCCAGTTGATTGTGGCGATTTTTAATGGTGTCTAATAATTGGGTTAACGCTTCACCGCTTTGTAAGTCGCGCAAATTTTTGGTATTCGGAGAGGATATATTCACGGTGATATAAGAAGCATGGGCATAAACACGCTCTAAGCAATAGACATAATCATCAGCCGCATTTTCAACCGGTGTTGCCGCATTTTTACCGATATTAATACCGATATTGCCTTTGTATTTGCAACGTTTGACGTTTTCAATCAGGTAATCAACGCCTTGATTATTAAAACCCATACGATTAATGATGGCATCGGCTTGCTTGATTCTAAATAGTCTTGGTTTGTCATTGCCGACTTGCGGCTTTGGCGTGACAGTACCCACTTCGATAAAACCAAAACCCAACTCTGCCAGCGCATCGATATAGTCGCCGTTTTTGTCCAATCCGGCAGCAAGCCCAACGGGATTGGCAAACTGCAAACCCATACAGTCGGTTGGCTGCATTGACTGACCATATACTAAGCCCAATACACGCGCTTTATGAGCTTTATCTAATAAAGATAAGGTCATCTCATGAGCGTGCTCGGGGTCCATATTAAACAAAAAAGGGCGAAGTAAGGCGTAAGACATAGTAATGACAGACCCTGCTTGAAAAGAAATGATAAATAAGAAAAACGAATGAGGTCAAGCGCTGCGATTATATCAGCTTAACTGAAATAAGACCAAAGTTTCATAGGACAAATTGCGCTAAATCATGCGAATAAACAATCGTTGATATTGCAAACGGACTCACTTAGTTTAGTAATGAGTGGATATCAAAAAGCATTTTTTTGAATGCATTGTTTATTCGTATTTGCTGCTTATTGATATTCGTGTTTTTTATATTAAGGAACTGGGCGTCCATCAGTAAGCGCAATCCAACCGCGTACAATACGGTATAGATGCCAAATAAAAGTAAAGCCCATAATAATAAAGCCTAAACTGGCCAATAATACAGAGCCGATGGCAATATTATTACTGTCAGCAAACATACTTACGCCAAAACTACCTAGGGCAAATGTGATGATAAGCACACCAATGACAAAAAAGACGATGCTATACCAAAACGTCTTAATCTGCCAATCAAAATGGGTGGCAAGCCAAGTATTATCAGCGTCACGGCGTTTGGCATAATTCATAAAGATAGGCACAATCCACAGCAATCCGGCGGTAAAATAGCTGAGCACATAAAGCAAATACGTGATGTGATTATAGGTAATCAAAGAACGGCGCTTATTATCACTCATCGTATTATTGGGATTATTTATCATACGGTCACTCGTTATATTCTGTGGCTAATAGCTATATTATTGTGGCAAATGAGCAAGGTTTCAATGCAGCATATTTTAAAATATAAAGGTGCTTAAGCATCAACTTGTCAGGTGTAAAAGTTGTTAGGCATAAAGGTTGTTAAACATACCTCTTAAGAAGTTACGGTCGCCTGTACCTGAATCGCTTTAGTGACCAAATCTTGCTGCATCGACAGTTGGGTAAATTGCCAACCTTGCTGCTCAAGCTTACCCAGTGCGCCGCTCACCACCGCTTGGCTTGAATGCGTAAAGCTTAATTGCACCGCATCGCCAGCAGCAATGACCTGCGCATCGGCAATACCTGAATTGTTTAACAACGCATTGATACTGCTAGCCGGCGGCATGGCATCTACGCCATCTGCACTACTAGCCGCATTTAACGCATTGCTGTCAATGTTACCAGCTTGGGCACGTAACCAAAAATAATCGGCGACCTGCTCTTGATACTCACTTTTGCTAGCATTTGCTGCTTGATGGACGCTATAGCCGCCATAGCCACCGACAAATAACAGCAAAAACGCTGACAATAACAGCAAAGCTAATTGGTCGCGCGCAGACAATGCCTGCCAACGTGTCATTAAGATACTTTGATAGCTACTCATGCGCCCTGATAAAGCACCACTTCGAGGGCGAGGGTTAGTAGCAGTAGTGCTGCGTTTGGCGAGGCGCTGTAATCTTTTCATGGTTACCCTTTATTGCTGACGCTGCTATTGTTTGCTACCACATCAACGGTCACTTGACCACTAAACTGCCCTTGTTCATTGCCATTCACTTGTTCTAATTTGGCGTTTAAGCCTTGGGCGACAAGCGTATTAGTAAATTGATCAAGACTGCCACGGTCGGGCGCAATCAGTGTAAAGCTAAGCGCCGCTGGCTGCATGACTAACGCCTGCGCTCGTAATGACGACTGTTTAATCAACGGTGATATACGTGCCAATACCGCTATGTGAGAATCAGGCGCTTGGCTATCACTACGCAGCTTTGGTTGCAATTGCACTTGTAGCTTTGTGCGCGTACTAAGCGGCTCATTAGGAAACCAAGACTGATACTGGCTCGCAATCTCGGTTTTGGTCGCCGCTGTCGCCGCCTTATATTGATACCACTGCACCCCATCGGTCGCCATCTGCAATACCAATGCCGTTAGCGCGACCATCATCGCCACCCGTAGATACGGTGATAATTGCGAATCGGTTGATTTAATAAAAAAGTTCAGCGCATGACGTTCAGGATTTTCAAGCGGTTTAGGAGCAATAGGAAGCGTGGTTAATAGTAATTGATGCTCGGCAATCATTGCCGCTGTTTGAGTAGAGGCGCTGGCTGTGGGTGCAGATTTCGTTAAGTTAATACCATCGTCAAGCGCTGGCTCATTAGCAAGATTTTCAGCAAGACCGTTATTAGAAGCTTTATGAAAAGAGGCACTAGAGTCATCAAAGATGTCATCGATGGCTGGCAATAGCAGCACTTCGCTCAAATGCGGAAAACGCTCAAAGATTAAAGGCAAGTAACTGACTGCCATGCCTTGATGTAAGGATTGGCGCAGCAGCATGGTTTGTTGGTCTTGGTACAATATGATTTGCTGCCCTGCGCCCTCTTCTGGCGTTGGCAGTAATAAAAAGTCAGGCAGTAACGCTACGATGTTCATGCCGGCGAGCTTGGCGCTTTGCTGCCATGATTCGATATCGCTTTGAGCTAAAGCATAGAGATGATGACTGGTATTTTCAGTCATTTGCCGAATGGCTAACTGCTCAACTGGTGTCAGAGAAGTTTCTTCAAATAAATACTGCTTACCGCTCATACCTAATTGTTTGAGCTGAGCAGTATTTAGCTCAGAATCTACTTGTAAGACATGGCTTGAGGGAAAATACAGACAAACCGATTTTTGGCTATTAGTTTTATAGCTACCATAAATATCATGCAGCTGTTGCCAGCCGTCAATCAATTGCCATTGCTTTATGTCTTCATGCCAGACCGCTAGTGGACTGTGCTGCGCTCTTAACCAAACATGTAACACCAAATGTGTCCTTAATTATCAAAGCTGTTGTTTAAAGCCATTGCTTATTGAAGCTGTTATTTATTAAAGCTGCGGTCTAGCAAAAATCTAGATAGTTTTACGAGCGTTTGTATTATTGATATTAATAAGGTTGAGCAGGAACAAAGCGATCAATCTCGGTTGCCATACCTGTCATCACAAAATCCATCTCAAACACACGCGCTTCTGCTAAAGAGAAAGATTCAGGATAATCACCCGTCAGCAGGCCAGCGATATGAGCAACAATAGACATATGACAGACGACCACCAGACATTCTGCTTCAATATTACCAATATCGATGAGTGCCTGACGGGCATCGTCAGACGGCGTGATATTCTCTTGTATTTGTGAGGGCACGTTAGGGGCGCGTAACTGTAATGCCGCCAACGTCTGCTGCGCTCTCTTATAAGGACTCACGACAAAACAGTCAGGTTGATAATGAGTGGTAATATACTCTGCCGTTTGCGCAGCTTGCTGCTGACCAAAATCAGTCAGCTGACGCGCACTGTCTGGGCGCGTTTCATCTTCTGCTTGACCATGACGTACTAAGATAATTTTCATAATCTTAACCACCTTGTTTGTTACTTTTATCTGACTATTTCGATACTAATGCTATTTAATTATTATGCTGAAGCGACATTTTGCTAAGCGTTTTATTTATTATCGCCATCTGCTTTTTTATTTTTAGCATTTTTAGCATTGCTGCTTGCCGTTTGCATTTGTGCCGTTAATGAAGCATTGCTATGGTCATGCTCCATGACAAACTCAACATCGCTACGGAAGCCCGCTTCCATAAGATGTAAAGCAACGCCAAGTGCCGCTTTATCTTCATAAATGACCGCATGCAAGGCATGGGTAATCGGCATATAAATGCCTTCTTTGGTGGCTTTTTCATGTACCTGCTGAATGGTATTGACGCCTTCAGCGGTTTGACCCAGTTTTTTGACCGCCGCATCGATAGTCATACCACGACCGAGCATATTACCAATACGGTAGTTGCGACTCAGCTCTGAGCTGCAGGTTGCATATAAGTCGCCGACGCCAGACAGACCTAAAAAGGTCAGCGGATTGGCACCAGCATGCACGCCAAAACGGCTCATTTCTGCTAAGCCACGGGTCAATATCATGGCTTTAGTGTTTTCACCGACTTCATAAGCTGCCGCCATTCCCATTGCAATGGCATAAATGTTTTTGAGCGCACCGCCAAGCTCGACACCGCGAACATCATCACTGGCAAACACTCTAAAAAACGCACTGTGTAGCGCTGCTTGTACCGCATGGCGTAATGGCTCAGAGTCACTGGCAATCACCGTAGCAGACGGCATGTTTTTCATGATTTCGATGGCAAGGTTTGGCCCTGACATTACGCCAAAGTTTACTTCCGGTAGCTCATCTTTAATAATATCACTCATTAAAGCGAAGGTATCTTTCTCCATACCTTTGGTCAAAGAAACGATAGATTGCCCGCTAATAAAGGGCGCGATACTTTTAAGGGTCTCTCGAAATGCAAGGCCTGGAACAGCAATAAAAATAATATCGGTATCTTTGACCGCCGCTTGTAAATCGTGGCTGTATTTGAGGCGATCATCAAGCTTATAACCGGGCAGGTATTTTTTATTGGTCTGCGTCTTTGCCATTGCTTTAACCGTACGCTTATTGCGTACCCAAAGCGTGGTATCACAGCCATTACGGGCGGCCAAGTTTGCCATTGCCGTACCAAAACTACCACCACCTAAAAATGCCAAACGCAATTTGGTTGGATTGTTATGGATTTCTGCCATGTTTTTTGCCACGGCAGATTCAACCGCGCTAGGATTGAGCTTCTTACGTCCAAGCCCAGATTTGGTAGCACGCTCAATAATACCTGACAGCAAACTGTTTTGTTTTTCAGCGGCTTTATTCTCTGCCTGACTGCTATCTATACTTTTGTCTTTATTTTTATCATTAGCGCTGGTCATATTCTTTTATCCGTGTTGACTGACTGAATTATGAGTAGATTTGATGCTGAGTATACAGGGAGACTAACGGCATGTTTCAACAATTATTGATATAAAATCGCTATTTTAATCGAACAACCTGATTGATTTACTCATTATTCTCTTTAATGAGTGACTTTACCGCCGCATCTGCCCTGCCATGATATCTCTGTAACCCTACTACGCTATTGCCTTTATGACTCGAAGCGTAGCAATGGCTCAATATCAATGGGCTTGCGCGTGGGCATATCACAAGGACTGCTGCCAGTATAAACAAAAGCCGTGACATGATCATCTGCGCCAACGCCAAAATACGCTTTAACGGCAGGCTCATTGCATAGCAAGCCTGTGCGCCAAACCGTACTAAACCCTTGGGCTTTTAGCGCCAAAATAAGGTTTTGCACTGCGGCGCCAGTGCTTAGCATTTGCTCAAAAGGTGGTACTTTTTTATGCACTTGCATTTGGGTGACGACCGTAATAATCACCGGCGCACGTAGCGGCATATTATAGGTTTTTTGGCGAGATTTCTCAGACAGCGCCTCACCCTCTTGTGCCGCTTGTGCTTCAGCGGCTGCTAAAAAGGCACGACCCAAGTCATGACGGGCATTGCCTTGGGTAACAATAAAGCGCCATGGTTGCAGTTTTTTGTGATCAGGCGCGGTAACTGCACAATCGATAGCCGCTTTAATCTGACTTTCTGTCGGTGCCGGAATACTCAGGTTGCCGATGCTGCGTCTCGACTTAATCCAGTTAATCAGCTGCTCATCGGTCACTTGCGCATTTGTCACTATGGGGCTTTCGGTATTATTTTGCGGCGCGCTTTTACTTGATTGCTCAGCGCTACTATCGTTATTCTCTTCTAAGCTGTCTGCTGAATTACTCATAATGTATCCTTATTTTTTATTATGCTGCATCCGTATCTTCGACTCGATGCTCCATTCTTAAGTAATCTTCTGACTGCATCTCAAGCAGGCGTGAACGCGTACGCTCAATCTCAAACGCTAACTTCTCTCCTTGATACAGCTCAAGAATAGACTGCTCTGCTCGTACCAGTAATTTTACGCGGCGATCATAAAATTCATCAACCAGATAAATAAAACGGCGGGTAGGATCACGCAAATTATCATCTAAAGCGGGTACGGCATTGATTAAGACGGTGCTAAACTCTTTAGCAATTTCGATAAAATCAGACGCTGAACGTGGCTCCATACATAAATGACGGAAGTCACAGAATAAAATATCTTCGGTACGCGCATTAATTCTAATTTCACGACCATTGATAGTAATAGGCTCATTGCTGATTTTTTGATTATTAGATAAGCTGGCGAAACGGTTAGCAAGCCAATGGTGATTGGCCTTAGTCAAAGGCGACTCATATAGCTCCGCCTGCTGCAAGACACGCAGGCGATAATCAATGCCAGAGTCAATATTCATTACCGTCGTATGGCGCTCAACTTCGGCGATAGCCGGCATAAAGCGGTCACGGTGCAGACCATCTTTATAGAGACCAGACGGCTCAATGTTTGATGTCGCGACCAATGTCACGCCACGATTAAATAACATGGTGAACAAATCACCCAAAATCATGGCATCAGAGACGTTAGAGACAAAAAACTCATCAAAGCAGATAATCACTGCTTCTGCATAAATGATATCCGCGACCTTTTCCAACGGATCGCTCTGACCTTGCAGATTATTTAACTCTTGATGGACACGCTGCATAAAGTGATGAAAATGCTGGCGCATCTTACGCTCAATGGTTAAAGAGTCGTAAAACATATCCATCATCCATGTTTTACCACGTCCTACCCCGCCCCACATATACAAACCTTTGGGCGCGACAGGCTTTGCTTTTAAAAAGCTAAAAAAGCCTTTTTTTTGTTCGACGCTACTATTGAGCTGATGATACAACTCATCTAAATAGCTCATCGCCTGATATTGCTGCTCATCTCGAGTAAACTCATCAGTGCTAATGGCCTGCTCATAACGTTGCAAGGGAGATAAACTCATAATACGACTCATCATTAGACAAAATAAATATAAAAATGGTGGATGTTATTTGCTTAACCATATTAAAGCGGAAATTCTATCGCTAATTAGCTACACAACATCGTGTGGTAATATCTAGACAATCAGCTATTTACTACCAAAGCTATGTTCTTCTAACAAGCCTTTAAGCTCAGATAAACGCCCGTGGAAAAAGTGCCCAGCGCCATCAATGACACTAACCGCTAGCCCTAAGCGTTCAGCAAATTCCTGCATGCTAGCCGGCGCAATAACATTATCTTCATTCCCGTATATCTCAAAAGTTTTATCAACGGGTAAGGTAATGTCACTGTTGTCATTTTTTTCAACGGATGGCGCAATAAGGGCAACTTTTTCTATCTCAAAATCACTCAGTCCCCAAATATGCGGCGACACCATGACTTGCTCAGCAACGCGTGCCGTGACATAACCGCCAAAGGAAAAACCACCCAACCATAATTTACGTGCGTTGGTTTGCTCTGCAATCCATTGTAGCACGGTCATTGCGTCTACTACTTCCCCTTCCGCATAATCGTGCTCGCCAGTTGACTGCCCGACACCGCGAAAGTTAAAACGTACCACATGCATGCCATTATCACGCGCAAATCGATACATGGTCGTGACTATCTTATTATTCATCGTACCATCGAATAAAGGATTAGGATGGCAAAGCAGCGCCACCGTATCGGTATTGGGATCGTTAGGATTGTCTTGTTGCCAAAGTGCGTCAACTTCGAGCACGCCAGCAGGAGCAGGAATCAGTTGCATAGAATTACTTACTAATTAAGAATGAATAGTCCAATTATCCTAGATATGGTTTATATTTCAAGTGATTTGCTGTGTACTGGTGCTGTTTGTCTCATTTTGGAGTGACGGTAAGGAGCAATCACCTTGAATAACTGCTGATTTCAGAAAAATCTTCACTGCTTCATTGCCAATATGACATATACCTGCAATATCAAACACAATAACAGCCTAGACACTCAAGAGTACGATAGGTTAGATTCATACTGTTTATTTTTTATGTTTAACTAACAGCCTTTTAGGAAACAGTTATGAATACTTTTAATAAAACCTTGACTTTAACGGCAACATTAGCAGCGGCATTAGCGTTAAGCGCTTGCCAAAGCACGCCTTCTTCGCCGGTTATCCAACGCGCCAATTCTATTTATGAAACCACTGGCATTGCTGATACCAAAGTAAAAGCCCAGCAAAATGCGATAGACAGCGCGCAAAAAACCTGCCGAAACAAGCAGGTAATTATCGTTGATGATAAAGTAAAATATAATGGTATTTTAAATGAGCAAACTGGTCGTATGATTGGGCAAGCGGGCGCAGTCATCGGTTCGATATTTGGTACGGGCTCACCGGACTTGTCACGTAAAGATGATTATGAGTATATGATTAACTTTCGTTGCCAATAAGACAGTTTATTATTTAGCTTTTAGCTTTTAGCTTTTAGCTTTTAGCTTTTAGCTTTTAGCTTTTAGCCAATAAGTTTGCGAGATAGATAGTATATTCATCGCGGCTTATTGGCTTTACTTTTTGTAGCGGCACTTTTGGGGTAAACTACCCTAACTAATGTCCCATACATTCAAATCAGTCTATAACTAGTGGCTACTTGCGCCTGGTATAAATTTTCCTTGCTTACTGCTATCACAGAGGCTACGAAAAATTCATCCCAGTCGCCTATATTGATTTTAAAGTGGCTCTACTATTAAAAGAGACTCTACTATATAAGCAGCCCGTTTTTAAACCTTCTTACCTTTGGTCTATCATTATGCGCAAACCCAACCTGTCACATACGAAACAAGCTAAGGTTTTAGCGCCTGCCAAAGATTTAGCGACCTTGGAGGCCGAACTGGCTGAGCAAGAAAACAGTCTCGAAGTCAGTTTAGAAGATACAGTCTTACGGCTGAGCGACTATCTATCGGCGGTCGATATGGTCATCAAACAAACCTTTAATCACCGCGTATGGGTCAAAGCTGAAATTCGTAATTTATCAAGTAAAGGTGGGCATTATTACTTTGAGCTGGCAGAAAAAGATGACGACGGCAAAGTCATTGCCAGCTGCCGTGGTAACCTTTGGCGCTTTAAAGCCGCACGCGTCTTAGCAAAGTTTGAGCGCGCAACCGGCATGCCACTTGACCGTGATTTGACCGTATTACTCAAAGTATCGGCAGGCTTCCATGCGCAATATGGCTTTTCACTCACCATTGAAGATATCGACCCAAGCTATACTTTAGGCGACTTGGCGCGGCAATATGCCGAAATGGTCGACCGTTTGACTGGTGAAGGCTTATTAAACCTCAATCAGCAATTACCTATCCCATTTGATATTGAGCATGTGCTGGTCATTGCCCCTGAAAAAGCCGCCGGATTGGGCGACTTTCAAGCGGACGCTGACCGCTTAGCTCGCACAGGTGCCTGTCATTTCCATTATCATCACGCTACCTTTCAGGGCAATCATGCGCCAAGTGAAATCCGTCAAGCTATCGTCAGCGCCCAGCAGCAGTTTTATGATACTTATCAGCGCCTGCCCGATTTGTTAGTCATTATTCGTGGTGGCGGTGCCGTTGGTGATTTAGCCTATCTCAATGATTATGAGCTGGCCGCTCTTGTTGCCGAGCAGCCTATCCCTGTGTGGGTCGGTATCGGTCATGAGCGTGACAAAGTTATCTTAGATGAAGTGGCACATACCAGCTTTGATACGCCGTCAAAAGTCATTGCCGCTATCATGACGCATTTAGCACAGCTCGTCACTCAAACACTGCAATACCAAGCGCAAATAAAACAAGCTGCCAAGCAGCAATTAAATAGCGCTGAGCAACAGACGACACGCCAGTTAAGCCAAATACAATCGCAAACGATTGGTCAATTGACCGCCCTGCAAAAAGACAGTGATTATGCTTGGCGTAGTATTCAGCAAAGCGCTCAGCGGCAGGTGAAGCAAGCTGCTAGACTAACCAGCGATTTGCGCACGCAAACTCAAGTCTCTGCTTATCAGCAGTTAGCAAGCGCAGCTACGCACAGTCAGAACAACCAAAAGACGATTATGCACAGTGCGCAGCAGCAGTTGCTACAAGCACGACGTAATAGCGAGCATCTGCGTGATATTGTACTCTTGCATCGTCCTTCTCGCGTGCTTAAGCAAGGTTATACTATGCTGACTGATGCAAAAGATAAAAAAATACTAACCAGCAGTACGCAGCTTTATGCTGAGCAAACGGTACATATCGTCTTAAAAGATGGTAAGGCAAAAGCACAAATTATTGATGTAGAGACCAATTAGTTATAGTCTATTTGCCATAAAAATACAGAGCTGCTGGGATAAATTTTGCGTAGCCTCGAACAGTGACGAAGTCACACAGCAAGCAAGGAAAATTTATACCAGCAGCAGACTCCTGAAACTAAAATATTTAACAATTACTCATCTACTGAATTTTTATTTCAAAATTAGGAAACCTTATGACAACCCCTACTCGCAAACGCAAAAAAGCCGCCCCAAAAACTTTTAAGGCAGCTTACGATATTCTAAAAACCAATGCCGCTGAACTACAGCAACAAGACGAGCCAGATATCGATAATCTTATGACGACAGTGGAAGAATCGATTGCCGCTTATCGCGTTTGCGAAACCCGTATCAATGCGGTACAGCAAGCTCTAGATGCCGCCTTCGCCGAGGAAGATACCACAGAGAATAGCGACATTTAAGCTAAGTCAATTCTACTCTGGCTCATCGACTTCAAATACTTGGCGCAAATAGGCAAGATACGTATCGTTATTGATCATGGTCTTGCCTGGGCTGTCCGACAGCTTAGCAACTGGCTGTCCATTGCATTCAACCAATTTCAGGACGATGTTTATCGGGGTGATGCCCATGTCATTGGTCAAATTGGTGCCAATACCAAAGCTGGTTCTTATTTGACCTTTAAAGTACTGATGTAAATCCCAAGCTTTATTTAAATCCAAACCATCACTAAAGGTTAAAATTTTGGTTCTTGGGTCTATCTTTAATTTCTTATAATGCGCAATCGCCTTGTCACCCCAGATATACGGGTCGCCACTATCATGACGTAGACCATCGAAAAGCTTGGCAAAATACAAATCAAAGTCGCGTAAAAATGCATCCATACCAACGACATCGGTCAGCGCAATACCCAAATCACCACGATATTCATGTACCCACGCTTCAAGCGCGGCTTTTTGTGAATCACGCAAACGCACATCCAATGCCTGAAATGCCTGCATAAACTCATGTGCCATCGTCCCTATCGGCGTCATTCCAAGTTTTTTTGCTAAATAAACGTTGGAAGTTCCGCTGACAATTTTTGGTTCTGCTTTATGTAAAGTCTCAACCACATGCGCTTGCCATACTTTACTAAAACGTCTACGAGTCCCAAAATCAGCGACGATAAACGGCGGTGTCGGTTTATCACGGCTGTAATTTGCTTGTTCTTCTGCGTAGCGATGCAACAAAGCCACTTTTTCATCAAGCCGACGCTGCCCTTCTTCAATGACGCTAGCATTTGATAACGCCCTAAAATACAGCTCATTGACTATCGCTAATACAAATACCTCAAAGAACATCGCCTGAATCATCGGCCCTTCAATATCGATACATAAACGATTTTTGTCATCGATACTGACCGTGATAAAACGCCGTTTTAGCTTAAATAATTCCAAATAATCCACGAAGTCTGAGCGCATAAAGCGCAACTTACGTAAATATTCCAGCTCATCTTCTAAAAATCGCAACTCACATAAGCTGTCTAGCTGTTGCTCTAAATCTTCTTTGATATCAGCCAAAGGATAAACCGTCTCTTGATTATTGCGGCAGCGAAATCGATAAACACCATGGGTCTGCGGAAACTGATGCAGCATGGCTTGCAGCATGGTAAATTTATACAAATCGTTATCGAGTAAAGAAGTAATAATGGGTTCAAAAGTTTTAGAAGTATGAGTAACGGTCATGTTACAGCCTTAAATACAAAAATGAAAAGCCGCCAAACAAATCCAGCGACGAAATAGGTATCAATAATTATCAAGATGCTAATAATAGAAAACGTTAAGATTTTGAGTATAACGAAGTTTGTCTCATTTTTCATAATTCAACGGTTATAACAGCAAAAATACAACGATAATAAACGTATTCATCATGTGGCTATAGCCTATAAATTTGAAACATCAGCCATAAAAAAGACGTTAAGCTTATACTTAACGTCTCTTCATGAGTTTAATTATCAAGGTTAATCATTAAGGTTTTGCAGGCTTTACCAATTTTACCAAGGGCGCATAGCCTGACTGCGGCATCACATCGACTGGGATAAACTGTAGCGCCCCGCCGTTGATACAGTAACGCAGGCCGCCACGGTCTTTTGGTCCATCAGGAAATACATGACCCAAATGCGAATCTGCTACCCGTGAGCGAATCTCAGTACGCACCATGTTAAAGGCGGTATCGTCGTGTTGGGTAATGACTTGCTTATCAATTGGTTTGGTGAAGCTTGGCCAACCGCAGCCAGACTGGTACTTGTCGGTTGATAAAAATAGCGGCTCACCGCTTACGACATCGACATAAATACCCGGCGCAAATAAATTGTCGTATTCATGACTAAAGGCGCGCTCAGTACCGGCATCTTGCGTGATATTGTATTGTGCTTTGGTTAGGGTATTCTTCAGCGCACCTTTATCAAAGCCCGCATAGCGTTTAGGATCTAAGGTTTCAGCGACCGTATTTGCAGGCGCAAGCTTGGTACGCGCAGTGCCTTCCGGTTTATCATCGGCGAGGCTTAAATCAACATGACAATAGCCGTTTGGATTTTTTGCCAAATAATCTTGATGATACATCTCAGCCAAGTAAAAATTATCCAGCGGTGCGTTTTCTACCACAACTTTTTGTTTATACTGGCTTTGCACACGTTTGAGAGCAGCATCAATCACCGCTTTATCTGCTTTATCGGTATAATAAATGCCAGAACGGTACTGAACGCCGCGATCATTACCTTGCTTATTAAGACTGGTTGGATCTATCACGCGTAAGTAGTATTTTAAAATAGTATCAAGATCGGTTTTATCCGCATCATAGGTTACTTTTACAGCTTCGGCATGCCCTGAGCCACGAATGACTTGCTCATAGCTTGGATTAGCCGTATCGCCATTGGCATAGCCTGATACCGCATCGACGACACCTTCGACGCGTTCCATATGAGCTTCCACGCCCCAGAAACAGCCACCTGCCAGATAGATTGAGTGCGTATTAATTGCCTTACCTTTATCGTTATAATAAACGCCATCTTTTTGCTTAATGGTTTCAATTTTACTATTGTTATCTAATGCTTGGACGTTTGCCGGTTTGGCATTGCCTGCTTTTAGCTCTGCAAAGTCATTATTGGCATTTTCAGCAAGAGCATAAGCTTGCTCTGCTGATATATTACCTTTGACCAAATGCACCAAATTGCCATTTTTATCGAGTATCGCCCAGCTAGGATACACTTGTACGCCAAGCTTATTAATCAGCTCGCCTGAAGCGTCAGACAATACTGGCAGCTTCGGATAGTCGGCTTGCACGCCCGCATACCAAGTACTGAAATCGCCGGCAGCTTTTTCATTGAGATGACCAGGACTGGCAACGGTGACAATGTTTAAACCGGCAAATTTAGGATCGGTACGCCATTCCTCGGTTTCTGCAAGCGTCCCTAAACATAACGGGCACCAACTTGCCCAAAATTTAATTAAGGTAGGTTTATTAGGATCAATAACGGCCGCGCCTGTATCGCCTAAACCCTTTGTCAATTGCGGCAACGCCTGCATTTGCCCAAGCATGTCAGACGGTAACATATCACGTGAGCTTTTCACGCCACTGTTTTGGCTACCTGTATTGGCGCTACTACTGGCATTGCTCTTAGCATTGTTTTCTGCGTTACTCATTTGCCCACAAGCCACCAATATCCCTGCACTTAATACGGTCATCACCCCAAAAGCGCTGACATTTTTTAGCCAACGTGCTGCTGCACGCGGTGAAGAGGTCGCTAAATCACTAGCGTTAGTGAGCTCATGATAACGGATTTTTTTCTGCGACTTATTATCTTGTTTATCAGTTAGCATGGTGGATCCTTTTTACGAAGTCTTGCGAGCAAATACTTAGTTTGAATGGTCTTTTATGGTTTTTTATAGGCTTGTTATGCTGTTTATTAGGGTAATTACGCTTAGACTAAATGCGTTAAGAGCGCTATAAAATCTAGACAGGATATATATAAAGGTAATGAGATAAAAGCGGTTAGGTTAATTAAGGATAGCTAGAATTTAAGATAAGCATAAAAAAACTTATCTACATTAGATTATCTTAATAGTATAACCCCACAATATAGTTTAATTTAAGAGTTAATGACGGCTCACTACACTTTTTTAACAACGCCGTAAGGTTGTTGATATAGAAATTAGAGATATGGGCGTAGTAGCAGTAATAATGAGGCCTAGTGACTTTCTGTTTAGTTACTTTTGCTTAGTCACTTTTATATGAGGCTAAATGAGAGGAAAATCAATATCTACAAATAAATCAATCTCTTATCTGATTATTCAACACTTAAAAACCTGCTATTAGAATCAGTTTTTTGCAGCAGTTAATTTAAAAAATTAATTATTAAGCAAGTCTGGCATTTGATTGAATTAACTTTTAGCCCTCATAAACTGTGCAACATAATCATCGGCTGGATTTTGGCGTAATTCATTTGGTGTACCCGTTTGCACTAAGCGCCCACCATTTAAAATACTAATACGCTGACCGACTTTGACAGCTTCATCTATATCATGGGTGATGAAGACAATGGTCTTATTGAGCCGTGCTTGTAGCTCAAGTAATTGGTCTTGCAATTGCGCACGAATGAGTGGGTCAAGCGCCGAAAATGCTTCATCCATCAGCAAAATTGGATTATCCGTTGCCAGCGCGCGAGCCAGCCCGACACGCTGCTGCATACCACCAGACAATTCATCAGGATAGCTATGCTCTAGATTGGGAAGCCCGACTTCATGAAGCCAATGCCGAGCAACTTCATGACGCTCGCTTACACTCATCTTACGCACACGCAGACCGTAAGCGACGTTTTGCATCACCGTCATATGTGGCACTAAGCCAAAGTGCTGAAATACCATGCTGACCGTTTGCTGCCGATAATGTTGTAGCTCCTTATCAT
>Ga0208670_100085_pt1 | contig 33785 bp, 22 predicted proteins | sample 24BtaG_FD_184098 | JGI IMG/M metagenome (GOLD analysis project Ga0208670, IMG submission 184098) | Marine viral communities from Cariaco Basin, Caribbean Sea - 24B_WHOI_OMZ_CsCl (SPAdes) (version 2) | ecosystem: Environmental > Aquatic > Marine > Oceanic | place: Caribbean Sea: Cariaco Basin...
CAGCAGTTATGCTATTGGTGTCGCAACGGCTTATGGTATTTTGGGTGCGGTCATCGCTGTGTTTGGCGAATCCTTAGGCATTATCGGTTGGCTGCAAAACCCTATTATCTTGATTAGCTTTGCCATTGTCTTTGTCCTGCTGGCGTTATATATGCTAGGTGTGTTTAGTATTCGTCTGCCAAGTTTTATTAGCCGTAAAATGCAAGGCTTAAGCCAAGCAGGGGATAGCAAACTTGGTAGTACGGGCGGTAGTTTAATCGCCGGTTTCTTATCCGCTTTAGTAGTATCGCCGTGTGTTTCTGCGCCATTATTTGGTGCGCTACTGGCAGTATCGACAATTGGTAGCCCGCTACTTGGGTTTGCCGCCTTATTCATGCTAGGTTTTGGTTTATCAGCGCCGCTTATCTTAATCGGTGCCACCCAAGGTAAAATCATGCCCAAGGCTGGCGAGTGGATGAACTGGGTTAAGCAAGGTTTTGCTTTATTACTCTTTGCCGTTGCACTGTTATTGATTGAGCGTGTGTTTATCTCGCCTGTGATGCTGATGGTATGGGCACTATGGTTTATGGTCGTTGCAATGTGGGCGTGGAGCTGGTTGGGTAAAGGTCGTATGCTGACCCAAGCACTAGGATTGATTGCTGGCATTTGGGCGGCTTGTTTAATCATTGGCGCCGCATTGGGCAATGATGATAGCTTACATCCGCTAGCGTCATTGAGCGCTGCGCCAATGATGCAAACGACGTCAGGTCAGCCACTGGCCAATAATAATGCGACAGACGAACATATCACCACCCTTGCCGAGCTCGATACGATTATCGCCGCCAACCCCAAAGTTATTGTCGATTTGACCGCTGACTGGTGTGTTGAATGCCGGATTATGGACAAGAATTTATTTCATAATCGTCCAGCGCAGATGCAAGATTGGCAGTTGGTGCGACTTGATATCACAGAGACAACAGATGATTCCAAAGCTATATTAGCGCGTTATAAACTGTTTGGTCCGCCAGCATTGCTGTATTATCAAGACGGTCAATTGACCAATCAGCAAGTTGGTGAGATTGGTCGCTCAGAGTTTGAACAAACTTTAACGGCACTAAACCAATAATGCCATTTAGATAAGTCTTTCTTTATTCTTAATAGAAAAAAGCCAACGTCCTTTAATAATAGGGCGTTGGCTTTTTTACTTTTATTAAATGGCCTGTTTAGTTTATGCGCTAAAGTCTTGGTTTCGCGGTACTTATTCTTATTTAGCTTATTATTTATACTGGTATTATGCAGCGATAACGCTAGTATAGTACACATATTTTCATTACAATAAAGCAACATTGCCGAAGGAGCATTACCATACGTAATGGCTGCCTTTTCTGTCCCAATCTATTGATTTTCTTTTAGTTCTTATTCTATTTTAGCATTAACGCTAATGGCTATATTAATTATCTCATATACTCTGCTGACGATGGTGTCAGTTAGATAAAGGACACTTATGCTTTCCCATATTACTCCGCAGCGCACCTCTTTGTCGTTTATTAAAGCGCGAAAACACACCAACTCTCAGATGCCTAAACGCTATTTAACGATAGCGGTGGGTATGGCGCTTACTTGTTTTACGCTGCAAGGCCATGCGGCAAATGGCGGTGAAATTTATGAGGATTTGCCTGTAGAGGATATCGCATTTGAAGCTGAAGTGGATAAGTCCTCAAAAAGTGTCAATAAGCGCGTCGTAAATCCAAATGCTGCCGCGCAAAGCGATAAAGTGATAAGTAAAGATTTCGTCGCGCATCAAGCACGATTGTTTTATGAATGTACCCAAGTTCAGACCAGTGCGGCCCGTTTAGCCTGTTTTGATAAAGTGGCAGAAGAAGGCAAAAAGCCAAGCTATACCGTCACTAAGCAGCCAGTAGATTTGGCAAAAACCTTTCAAAGCACGCTTGCCGGTAATCCACAAGTTGTCCTTGTAGAAGAAAATAGCACCGTCATGACGAATGCCAATGCGGCAGCCAATGGGGCGACAGATAGTCAGCCTGCGGATACAGAAAGCTTAGATACCGTTGGACTGACGCAAAGAGAAGCTGAGGTATTAGAAAGCGTGGGGGTCACCCAAACGGACATCGAAAAATTCACCCCGCTAAGCTTGTCTTATGATTTGGATAAAAACAGTGAGCGCGGGAAGTGGACGGCTAGACCGTACCGACCGACCTATATACTACCGATATTTTATACCTTTGATCCCAATTTAGGCCCAAATACACCGTCGCAACCTGCAGAGCCTTTAACGTCTAACGACACGCGTAACACTGAGTTAAAATTCCAGCTGTCTTTAAAGACCAAAGTCATGGAAGATTTGTTCGATACCAGTGCGGATTTATGGTTCGGTTATACCCAAGAGTCGCACTGGCAAGTTTATAATGAAGACAACTCGCGACCATTTCGCGCGACCGACTATCAGCCTGAGATTTTTTTGACTCAGCCAGTGTCAGCCGACTTGCCTTTTGGTGGCCGTTTACGCATGTTGGGTGCAGGTGCAATTCACCACTCTAATGGGCAAGATGATCCATTATCACGCTCGTGGAATCGTGCCTATCTCATGGCAGGGGCAGAGTGGGGTAAGCTGTCGGTTATACCACGTCTATGGGCTCGCGTTAATAACGAGAGCTCTAGCAGTGAAGACAATCCAGATATCGAGGATTACATGGGTTATGGTGATATCAAATTCTTATATGACTTGCCTGCGCAACAGAGTATTAGTGGTACCTTGCGCTATAACCCAAGCACCAATAAAGGCGCGGCGCAAGTTGACTATGTCTACCCATTAAGCAAAAACGTCAATGCCTATGTACAGCTATTCCAAGGTTATGGCGAATCCATTATTGATTATAATCATGAAAATACCTCTATTGGTTTTGGTATCATGCTTAACGATTGGAAAGGTTTCTAATATAAGCGCGCCTATAGGCATCGTCCGATGCGCCATTTAGCGCCTTATCAAAGCGGACTATGGCTGGCAGAGTATGGAGACATACGCTGCCAGTTATGCCGTATTTATCGCAGTACGCCGCAATTACAACACCTACCAACTCATTCCTCATCAAGTCCGCCAAACAAGCATTCATTTTTTGGCAAACTGCGCCAGCAAGTTAATAACCGTTTTAATAGCGGCTTGCTCTGCTCACATTGTCATCACAGTATCGCATGGCTACCCAAACTCTTTGAGGTTGATATCGCTCCGGGTACTGTTCTCTCTATTCAAGCAGCGACCTATTACGATTATCCAATACGCCAAGCGATTCGTGCTTTTAAGCATCATGAAGATATGACCAAGTTGCCGTTATTGCTACATGTATTGCGTCAATTGCCTAGGCCGCACGGCTGCCATCAGGACAATAGTGTCATTGTTGCGATGCCAACGACGGAACAACGTTTAGTTAAACGAGGTTTTGACCCGGTCAGTATTTTAGCCGCGCAATTGTCTAAGCATTGGCACATTCCACTTTGGCAAGGGGTAGAACGTATCGATGATACTATCAGTCAACAAGGGCTGACACGTGCCGAGCGCTTAACCAACTTAGAAAACGCCTTTGCTTTAAGCGAAAACCCTCCGGTTAAACGCTTATTATTATTTGATGATGTCGCGACTACCGGTGCGAGCCTACAAGCATTAGGTCATGCTTTAAGCGGTCAATCTACCGGCTTGTCAGTCATTAATTCTAAGAACTCTCATCAATATCACCTATCAGCCTATGCGTTAGCACACGGCAGTCAATCGTAAAATCTGTTCCTATCAAAAATTACTTCTATTCATTTATAATAACTATTATGTTGCTAATATGTTGCCTTAACGTTATATTATTGACACATTTTACCTACATATTTCGATTTTTATCGTTTAAATAAAATGCCATAACTCCGATTCGTGTTCTAAACGCTTAAATCAAAAAATATATTGAACAAAAGTATTGTTACTGTATGACGATTGTTTCTATTGGAACAAAAATTGCATGTATTTTAATGGATATAGTTAAAAAAATAATAAGCTGAGAATAGGTTTTAGAAGGGCTAGGTACGGTAATTATTACTATGACAGACCTAGCATTTATCAAAGATAGTGACAGCTATAGATAGGGATTTGATGTGAACGCATCTACAAATAAAGTAGCACAAAAATTACGAATGAGCAGCTCAGGGTTTACGCTGATTGAGCTGATGGTAACGATTGCCGTGCTTGCTATTATTGTCGGTATCGCAGCCCCTAGTATTAGTACCCAGCTTGCCAATCAGCGTGTAAAGTCGACGACGGCTACACTGGCTAATGCGTTAAAAGAAGCGAAAGTAGAAAGTATACTCCGTCGTCAAAATGTAACTGTTATATATACGAATACTAGCACACCTAAAACAATCAAATTGCAAGCTGGTGGTGATGATATATCTACCTATAATCTTAGCGTTAAAAGTACTGTTACCCAAACGATTACTCCATCTTCGGTAACCAGTATTGTTTTTCAACCGAATAAGAAAATAGCTAATAATGCCACAGTAGTATATACCATCTGTGATAGCGGCTCTAATAGTGAGACACCTAAACAAGTAAATCTTACTAACATTGCTAATGTGAATATTGTAAATGCTGGGAGCTGCTAATGAAGATTGAATCTGCACAGGCAGGCGTAGGTTTAATAGAAGTGATGGTTGCATTACTGTTGCTAGCAGTGGCTGTGTTAGGGTTTAGTGCCATGCAAATGTCAGCGATTAAAGCAACAGACGAAAGTCTAATGCGTACTCGCTCTTTAGCTATTATGCGAGGCGGCGCAGAAACGATGCGTACGAATCCTAGCGGAATTGCGGCTTTTAAAACAGCTTTAAACGGTACTTCAGATACTGTAAATATTGATGATAAAAATATAACTAAAAATAGTTGTATAACAAGTGCGAATACTGCTCCTACAGCAACTGCCAGTTGTACTATCAATCAGTTAGCAACACGTGATGCATTGTTATTAAAGTCATATGCAAGTGCTAACGATATTAATATTGGTATGGTACCCGGCGGCTGTCCTGGTACCTCTGGTAAGCAAGAGCTTCAATGCTTTGTAGCAAGTTGGGGAGACACCACCGTTGAATTAAGTGATACTGAAGCTAAAGCCTGTGCCAAAGCAAATGGTAGTTATAAGAATGGTGCCGAGTGCTTTATTATGGAGGCTTACTGATGACATATAATCCACAAAGCAAGTATATGAATGGTCATCAAGCAGGCTTTACGTTAATAGAGCTGATGATTTCTTTAGTGCTTGGTTTAATTGTCTCTGCAGCCGTTATTCAAGTGTATTTGATCAACGTGAAGACGAGTAGTATTCAGGCCAGCGGTAGTGAATTACAGGATGCCAGTGTGTTTGGACTGCAGCAACTAGAAAAAAGTATTCGTCTAGCGAATCTTGGTAATCCAACCACCAGAATTGATGGCACTACTCGCAATGGTGGAATTGTTTTAACGGGTCTTAATATCGGCGTTCCGAACACCCCGACTCCTTATCCTAATACGGGATATCTGACCAGACGAGCAGGCGATAGTAAGTCTGCTGATGACAATGCATGGTCAGGTATATCCAATACCAATACCGATAGCGATCAGCTGACAATTCAATATACTAATATAACAGGCGCTCCAATGATAGATTGTGAAGGGGCCACTGCTGCTGTTAACGATATCGTTATCGAGCGTTATTTTGTACGTCTGGCAACAAGTAATACCAGCACTACCGCTATTAAGGACTTAGTATTGGCATGTGACGCCGGACGCGTAAATAACGCTGGTGGAATAGCTACTTTCACGCCAACAACAGATTCAAAAAACTTTGGTCAAGCAGGGCAAGAGTTTATCGTTAATGTCGATCAGTTTAAGGTGTTATTAGGTGCCCAGTACACCAGTGGGACGAATGCAGGACAACTTATTTATCTACCTAGTAGCGCCTATTCATTAATAACAACTCCTGATAAGGCAGCTATAACAGCTGTAAAGATTGGCTTAATTGTGCATGGTAGCACGCCTATTATAGGTAGTGCTGAACAGTCAGAATTTGCCTTATTAGGTCAGTCGCCTACAGATAATAAATTGAAAACAGATAGCAGTAGTAAAAAGAAAGTCCGTAGCACTTATGAGACCACAACATTGTTACGTAACGCTCGTGTCGTCAATATTAACACTAGCCTATAGCTTATTGAAGGAGACTAGAAGTGATTCGACATCAGGATTTATCAAGTTCGACACAAAGACCTATCAATATTGGCTTGGCATATCGGAGTACCGAGCAAGGGGCGACGCTGATAGTAGTCTTATTGTTTTTAGTGCTTATTATGTTGGCAGGCGCTATCGCAGTCAGGCAAAGTACGACAGATCTTAAAGTTGCGACTAGCGATCAGATCAATACGGTGTTGTTGCAATCAGCAGATAGCGCCAATCAAAAACTAGAGACGATGGTAAATGGTAGTCCAGCATCTGAAGGATATAAAGATGTCACAAGCGCAACAGGCGCTCTTGGTCATTTTATATTGTTTGAAGAGAATAAAGTGAATGAGTTTATCTATTGTTTCAATCCGCGCACTCAAAGATATTTAACCAATAGTTCAACCGTTAGAGCGCCTGCTGGTGGGTATGTAGACAGCCTTAATAACGGCATATGCGATTATACAGAAGCGGATGATTATACTAGTGAGAGGCAAGCCGTTATGACACAGATGAGTATTTCACTTACGCCTCCTAGTAATGATGGTACTCCATTTAAACACGTCGTCATCGGTAAGGAAATTGAAGATAGAACCAGTAAAAAGTATCAGTTCGATATACGAGCAACCTCTTCACTACCAGCTTATAGTGAGCCCAAGGTAGGTACTGAAAAGTGTTTTGAACAAACCAGTATTCGTGCAAACGTCGCAGCTGACAAAAAATCATTAAATGAATGTTTACTAGCAGCTAGCACACCGAGCAAAATGCTATATGAACAAGCGGATGTGGAAAACGTTTCTTCTTCTACCAAGTGTTATCCATTCGGTAGAGGCTCCATGAATTCTAAGTGTGTACTTTCTACACCTTAATTTGCCTATTCATTGCTCTGAAATAATATAAGGATAGATGTCATGAAACGATTTAACAACGTACCGACCACGTCTAACACAATCACTGTTCCATTGAAGTATTTGGTCGTTGTCGTGGCATCCATGATGGCAATGCCGATCTCTCAGGCAGATGTGGCAGGTAAAAAAATTGGTGATTTAGAGATTTATAAAGCCGCTGAGTCAGGTAAAACGACGATTACTATGATGCTCGATACTTCAGGTAGTATGACCAATGATCGGGTAAATTACGCCTGTGACTTACCTAGTGGTACTTCATTTACAAAAGGCTCAGAATGGTCAGATACTGATCCCAAATATAAAAGAAATTATTGCAACACTAATGGAAGTACAAAGTATTTTTTTCGCGAGGATACTAAGACAAATCCAAATACATGGCATCGTTGTGGTAATACTAACTATGGTGAAAACACCTATAGTATAGCACTTTGTAAAACAGTAATTAATAAGCCTATATTAGACAGTACATATCAATACGTTACATCTAGTACTAATAACAGATATTATTATAAAACCGAGGGTAGTGAGAAAGTTTATGATCGCATTACCCGCTTAAAAGATGCAATTTTTGCCTTGATGGATAATACGCAACTGGATCCTAAAAAAGTTGCCATTGGTATTGGACAGTACTCTTCGCATAGTAGTTCTGATAATCAAATCAGATTTGATACAGACGGCAGTGTTCAGTCATCTGCCGATGGTAGTAGTGGGAAAATACTATTACCTGCTGCATTATTAGATAAGGTTCAACGTCAAAAAATCAAAAAAGTTGTGGCTGAAGCAGGTGCTGGCGGAGGCACACCAACCGCTAATGCTTATGCAGAAGTTGGGGCATATATGTTAGGTACTAAAACTAGTGGCACGGGTAGTGGCTTTGCCAAATCTACTGAGGCTTCTAAAACAAGTAGCAAATATATAAGCCCACTGTTAAAACCTTCTAGCTGTGATGGACGCGGTATTTACTTCTTAACTGATGGAGCACCAAATAATTCAAGTAAGCCTTTAGATTTAATGAAAACTGCTTTGAATGGTTATAATCTTAAAATACCATCAGATACGCTACCTAGTGGTAGTGAAAGTGGTAACGGTATGGAGGAAGTTGGTGCATTTGCTAGAGCCTTACGTAACTCTACAATGAGCCCATTAGGCACAGATCAGGAGATCTATACCGCTGTGGTTGGCTTTGGTGCAGACTTTGATGTTGATAGAGCAGAAGATGAAGAAAAACCTTTATCAGAGCGAGTAATTCGGACCTTACCTTATACCAATCCAAAAACAGGCGTCACTAAGGAACGTGATTTTTATAACTGTGAAAATATAGTAGGCAAAAATGCCAATGCCACTAAAGATGCAAGAAACGCTTGTAATTGGGGTGAAAAAGCTCATCCTTCATTACCTGGGGTTGGCGGTTTTGGAGAGGGTGGATTTTTCTCAGCGCAGTCTACAGACGATATTGTCAACAGTATCATCTCGTTTGTAACCGATCTGGATAATACTTTACCTTCGACACCTTCAGGAACCATTATTATACCTGACGATCCTTATCGTGCTGATAGCCAACTTGCCGTTGCCTATTATCCGACTTTACAACCTAAAGTCGGTGATAATACGGTAATTTGGGAAGGGAATCTGAAGAAGTATAAGTTAAATGAAGGTACGCTATTTGGTAAAGGTAATACAAAGCTGTTTAAGAGTATCGCAGGGGATCTAAATCCAGCTGCACCAGATTATTGGTCAGATCAAAACTATGCTGGTGCTAATGATAAGGTAGAAAATGGTGGGTTTTACTCGCAGTTAGTCACACCTGCTACTGGCGTTGCTTCAGTTAGGACGCTATATGTAGAAGATTGGGATAATGCCACTGATAAAAAACCCATATTGAGAAAATTCGGCGTAGATGCTACTGGTAAGGTAGTAGTTGATGGAGTTGCATTGACTAACACCACATTTAAAGATACTAATACATATTATGGAAATAATGAAGCCACTTTAAGAAAATTATTAAACTTTTTAGGATTTAAGAATCTTCCAAGTACTTCTACATTAGTAAAAGATATGACGCTTAGCAGCGCAAATGTACCTGAGCCTATCAAAGTACTAGGCGCTACTATTCACTCTACACCAGCGGCTGTTTCTTATTCTGCTACTCTTGACGCTGACACAGGTAGAGTCACGGATGCACGCGATGATTATGTATTATTCGGTTCATCAGAAGGAGGCTTGCATTTAGTAGATGCAGGTGATCAAGGCAGCGGTAATGGAGGCAAAGAGAAATTCGTTGTTATTCCAAGAGAAATGCTAAAAAATACTAGTAACTCTGATGCGCTCGTTAAAGGCGCCACCAAAGCTGAGATAGGATCACCGAACTTTGGTATAGATGCCCCTTGGTTGGTCACTGCCGATTATCAGTACAATTTGTCCAATAATAGAGTAAATGTTAATACCACAGGCGGTAAAGGAGTATTTGCTTATGGTGGACTGCGTATGGGCGGTGAGGCATTTTATGGGCTAAACCTTAATGATAATAACAATCCGAGAATGATGTTTACCATTACGCCAGATACATCGGGTTTTAGCCGTATGGGACAAATTTGGGAAAAACCTACCAAAGCCAAAATCAAAACCAGTACTACCGATACTGGTACCGATGTATTGGTTTTTGGTGGCGGTTATGATATGTGTTACGAAAATGAAAGTTTCCAAGTTGGAATCGATGATTCGCTACTAGGATCATGCTCAAAAAAAGCCTCAACCAAAGGCAATGCGGTATATATTATCAATGCTAAAACAGGTGCGTTAATATGGTCAGCATCCGCTGAGGGCTCACCGACTAAGACAGTTGATAGTATGACCAATAGTATTGTCGCTGGTGTCACTACCTTAGACCGCGATAATGATGGTTTTATGGATCATATCTATTTTGCAGATTTAGGTGGTCAGATATTCCGCGCTGACTTTACCAATGCGGGCTTTAAAAAACCAGTTGCATCAGGCACACCCTCACCTGAGACTTCTTTTAGCAATACCAGAGTTACGCGTATACTCCAAAGCGTCTATACAGGTAATGATAAAAAGTATAACTATCGCTTTTATGAGCGTCCTACGGTCAGTTTCTATCGTCATGATACTGCCAATACTTTATTTGCATTGGTTAATGCCATCTCAGGCGATCGCAGTTCACCTTTATCAAAAATACGTGATAATACCAAGGCCGATCGCCTCTACGGTATTATAGACAGTGATGTTACCAAGCTAGATAACGTTTTTTATGCCAGTAACTTTACGACAGCAGGAACAGCAGGTGGTCAAACAATCAACGATTTAGCAGATAGCAGTTTAGCCGAGCTGCCCTCTGCAATCGGTACGCTTACCGATGCAGGTTATACCTTAGCGCAAAAAACCACCGTCATAAATACCCTAAAAGCTGGTACAAAAAAAGGCTGGTACTATCCTCTGACCCGCTTTGATGGCTACGGTAATGTGAGATATAGCAAAGGTATTGGTAAATCTGAAGTAGTAGATAGTTTTATCTATACGACTGTTTATAATCCAGATATGAGTTATGGTGCTACCGATTCTTGCTCTGCCAAAGTAACAGGCGGTTCAGAAAGACAACTTTATTGCCTACCTTATGGTATTTGTACCGATGATGCTTCCAAGAATGGTACGGGTGGATATGTGCAAGCAGGTAAAGGTATTCAAGAGTTGACGCTCGGGCCACGTAGTTCGAGCCTATCAAATCAGCGTCTGCTTATCGGTACACGGACATTGACCGAACGTGCTAATGATCGTGTAAACTTCGGCAGTGATGATGGTAAATTCTTTTATGATACTCCTGTAGCAGGAGGAGGTAAGAAGGAGCAGGGCCTACGACAGAATTTAACCGATGCTGATCGACTTATTGGTGATGGCACGGCACCTGACATGATATTTAATGAGCGTTATACGCTGCAGCCTAAAACTTGGTATGAAGTAGACTGATAGGATAGTCGCATGAATATGAAGGCGTTAAAACAACAAGTAGGCTTTACGCTCATAGAGCTGATGATAGTCATCATGATAGTGGCTATCCTAGCGGCGATTGCGATTCCATCTTATCGGCAATTTGTGGTACGTAACGCTGAGTCACAGGTACAAGCACGAATGCAGGAGCTGGATATAGAGCTCAATCGTTGGCGCGCTAGTGCCTTAACCTATAAAGGCTTTACACCTAAGAAGATTGCAAGTAATGGCGATGTCAGTTATGTATACGATGAGACTGATAATAAAACCATCTATGTCCCAAAAGGCAGCGATAGTACCAATTTCCATTATAAAATTACCTTGGTAGACGCTACCACAGGTAATACTTTAGCTCCTGCAAGCACGGGCTATTCTACTGCGGGTAGCTCATGGCGCATGTTCGCTGAGCCTAGTAGTAACTACAGCACAGCCCATAAAATACTAATCAGTAGTGCTGGTCTACGGTGTAAGACCAAGAATAATGATAGTAGTATTACAGTGGCTTCTACTGATTGTGGCACTTATTCGGAGAGCTGGTAATGGAAAGTCTAAGCGATAAAGATAAAGATAAAGGCTTTACTCTAATCGAAATGATGATCGTCGTCGCCATTATCGGTGTATTAGCAGCGATTGCTTATCCAAGCTACCAACAATACGTCATCAAAACCAAACGTACCGACATGATGAGTGAGATGCAAAACATCGCTTCAGAGATAGAAAGCCGTAAACTGGCGCAAGGTAGTTATAGTGCTATTAGCCGTGATATTAAAGCAGAATTTGCGGTTAGGTATCCAAGACAGGGCACTCAGCTATATAATGTCACTATCAATCCGACTGTTTTAACGCCACCAAATAATACATTAACAGATAAATGGATAATTACTGCCACCCCTGAGGCGAATAGTCAAGTCATTAATGACGGCACGCTAAGCTTAAATTATCAAGGTATTAAATGTCGAGGCAGTGTCTGCGGTACTGGTAAAGAATGGAGTGAGTAGAAAAGTGTCGTAAAGAGATGGAAGCTGACAAAAATCGTCAGCTTCTATTACCTTTTGCTACCAATATTGGGTATACTGACAATTTTTAGCAGTACTGGCGTAACATAACTTACTAGTTGTAACGCATATAGGCGCAAAAAGTCCTGTGTTTAAAGATGCTTTGAGATTAAAGCTTACTAAATAACCAAAATAATGCTGATTTCTAGTTTTGGCATAATAAATGCAAGCTTTATATCAAGAGAAAAATATATTATATCCCTAAAGATAAAACGCGACTGTATTAACAACAGCCAATTATCTTTATATACCCCAAAGGAGTTCATATGAACACTGCTCAAAAAGGTTTTACCTTAATCGAACTAATGATCGTTATCGCCATTATCGGTATCTTGGCTGCGATCGCTATCCCTTCTTACCAGAATTATATCGCGCGTACGCAAGTGTCTGAAGGCGTATCTTTAGCGGGCGGATTAAAGGTTGATGTGACTGATAACCTACAGAATGGCACATGTGGCGGTGCATCTGCAACTGGTAAATACGTTACAGTCAATACTACAGCAGCTTCAGCTAACACTGGTAAAACTGGTTCTGAATGTAAATTTGATATTATCATGAAGGCTACTGGTACATCTAGCAAAATAGCTGATACTGGTATGACATTGGTAATGAACCCAGCCAATGGTACTTTGGCTAAAACAACCAATGCAACTGGTAAAACTGAAATTGCTCCAGATTTTATTCCTAAAGCAATTGCCCCATAGTATTATATTAAGTTTTATATTCAATAAAAGACCTAGGTATATACCTAGGTTTTTTGTTGCTTTTAATACTAACAAAGAGAGAGACATAAATGAAGTTAATTATACCGAAATATGATCTGGTATTATTAATAACGACTACCTTAGCTTTGTTTGCCTCTATTTTTAATAGCTATCATTTATTTCCAAATACTGTTATCTATCATAACCTTATCGTTGCAATTATATTAGCGATTGGATTAACGATATGCTTTCTATTTTATTCTAAAGAACTTCTTGTTCCGCACTCAATAGCCACTTGGATACTACTCTTAGTTTTAATTATTATCCAACCCTATATTAATCCTATTATGCATCCTGACTATTTAGTGTTCCCTATAGGAACCTTAGTCTTAATCATAGTTTTGTCTATTGCCATAGCAAATATCGATAATAAAAAATCCTTCCTCAATATGTATTTATTTTTATTCATTGGGTTTATGCTTTTATCCGTTTTTATCCAGTTTATGCAACTTAGAGGTTATGAACTATTTTATAATAACTTTATTATATTTTCTAGTTCGAGTAGGTTTGACGCGAACTTTACGCAGCCAAATCAAGCTGCATTTATGCTAGCCTTAGCAGAGCTGGCATGTATATATTTTTATTACCAGTATAGAAATATGGTTTGGTTACTATTTAGTGCTTTATTTATTATAGGTATCGCTTTAACGAGCAGTCGTGGAGGACTTATTTTAGGGCTATCAGCAATCGTTCTATTTAATGCTTTTTATAATCAGGCAGTAAGAAATAAAATTAAGAATATAGTTGTGCAGTTAATAGGATTTTCCGTAGTCTACTCTATAGGTATTTTTATATATAAAAGCTTTAATGCATTAGATAGCCAAGCTGATAACGCTATTGAGAGATTTAGTGAAGGCTCAATGCTGGCGAGAGTATCACTTCAAGAGCAGTCTTGGCTAATGTTTAAAAATAGCCCTTTAACCGGTTATGGTTGGGGAAATTTTGCTAAGGGCTCGATTGAATATGCTAACGAGATTAGTCTGTTTTTCTTTAGTCAACATTCGCATTTTTTTATCACGCAAATTGCTAGTGAATTAGGAATTATAGGCTTAATTTGTCTCTTGCCTATTACGATTTTTATATTTAAGAAAATTAGTTTTAAAATGGATGGTTTCAATGCCGTATGTTTTACCGCCATATTGATAGTCGTTTTGTACTCATGCAGTGAGTTCCCGTTATGGTACTTACGTTTTTTAATTATATTTGCAGTATTTATTACTTTAATAGATACCAAGCTTCTAAGCGTAAATACGAAGTATTCAAAAATATTAGCAGTTGTTACTTTGGGTAGCTCGATATTAATAGTGCTATATATTTCTTCTTATTTGAAAATATATAATACTATTAGGTATTTAGCTACTAACGACTTATCTGATAATAAGGTAGAAGAAACATATAACCAAATCCCCAATATTTTTGGTATGTCTGTCTTTAAGGAAAACATTCTTTTTCACTATATTCCAATAAATAATGAAAGAATTGATGATAAGTTGTCTATAGCTGAACGTTCAGTTGCTACTGAGCTAACTAAAAGAAATCTTTTTAGATACGCTAGACTGTTAGCTTTAGACGAACAAGATGAGAAATCTATATCAATATTCAAAGCAGCCTGTGTTTTAGATTGGAATGGAGATTGTGACAATATCGTTGATGAGTTAGATATTATCGCTGAAAAAGAACCACAGGTTTATGGAAAGATTAAGTACGAAATAGATAAGTGGGTCATAGATTTCGACCCAAAAAAATTGAAATAAACAGAGTGGGATATTTCATTTGATGTAATGTTTGGAAGCCAAAGAATTGTAAGTTTTTCCTATTGCTAAACTTACTAGGCTGACGTCTTAACACATGTAATTGGGTTTTATATAACGATTAATTTATTATGGCATAATGCATGCAATGTAAAAATATAATTCCTTTAGTAAGCTTAACGTCATGTCACCATCCTTAGAACATCAGCGTATTTCACAATCTGGTTTTACTCTAATAGAGCTGATGATTACTATTGCCATTATTGGTGTATTAGCAGCAATAGCGATGGTGAATTATCAGAACTATATTGCTAAGACACAGGTATCAGAAGGGTTTGGACTAGCATATGACCTCAAAAGCAAGACAGTGATTAATCTGCAATACGGCACATGTTTTGATGATGGAGGAACAACAGCCTCAACAGTAGCTGGTATTGATAGTCTCGTTGGCAAGTTTGGTACAGCGGTCATAACTTCTCAGTCTAATGGATTACCTCCATGTGGTGTTAGATATGACTTTATAAGTAGTGGCTTATCAAATAAAGTTAGTGGCAAAACTATCATCATGAACGTGGATGATAACTTTATTTTGGCCAATGCTGCAGCTTCCACTATTGATGAGAAGTATTTACCCAAGGCTATTAAGTAAGATCTATTAATAATTGATGCACAGTTGCCATCACATAAATAAGCTAATTCTATATAATCTGTAAAAATGAGGAATCATTAAAACTACTATTATTTGTATGATACTCTTGATTATTATGGATGCAACTTGATATTCAGCGATTAAAAAACCATCTGTCAGCTTAGAGCTAGCAGATGGTTTTTTAATGGAACTTAGAATAATTCGGGTCGGTTATATATTGGTGTGAACTGATGTGCAAGAGATCCTATGCCGCACTCCTAAATATTAAAAATCGAAGAGCTACTTTTCTAAATACTGAATCTTACCTTCCACACCATCCCACTTTTCAGCTTCTGGCAATTGACCCTTCATCTCAGTGATATTCGGCCATTTTTGTGCCAGCTCTTCATTTAGCTGAGTGAATATCTCTTGCCCTTTTGGCACTTCATCTTCTGAGAAGATGGCATTGGCCGGACACTCAGGCTCGCATAGCGCGCAGTCGATACATTCATCAGGGTCGATGACGAGGAAGTTCGGTCCTTCATAAAAGCAGTCTACAGGACAGACTTCCACACAGTCGGTGTATTTGCAAAGAATGCAGTTCTCTGTAACGACAAAGGTCATAGTACTGTCTACCTGTTATTGGATTGAGCGAAATAGAATAGATTAAAAATAAGGCACATTTTAGCGCTTTTACCACTAATTGACAATTCCCTTTAATGACTAATGATTTCCTTTAGATGATAAAGCAAGTCATGTGCTTGCTTTGGCGTTAGGTTATCAGGATTAATCGCACTTAGCTCGTCTTGTAAGCTAAACAGCTGATTCTGTTGTGGAATATTACCTGATTTTTGAGCTTGAGTAATATTACTGATGCTTACGTTTTCTACTTTACTCTCATGATTCTGTTGCTGTTTATCGTTTAACGACTTAGCTAATTCATTTTTATCATCAATGGTTTTTTCGTTTTCCGCTTTTAAGTTGTCTATTAAATAACGCTTAGCATCATTAAGCACTTGAGTAGGAATCCCCGCCATTTTTGCTACATGCAGTCCAAAGCTAGAGCTTGCCGCGCCATCTTTGATTTGATGGAGTAATAATAATTGACCGTCGATTTCACTGGCGGCGACATGCACGTTGCGAATATTGGCATGATTGCTTGCATTATTTTCTATGTTGTTTTCCGCCAATTTTGTCAGTTCAAAATAATGGGTGGCAAATAATGTCAGGCAGCCAATCTTGACCAGTCGATTGACGCAAGCGTGTGCAATCGCCAATCCGTCAGTGGTTGCCGTACCGCGTCCGACTTCATCCATCAGCACCAGTGATTTATTGGTTGCTTGATTGAGAATGTTAGCGGTCTCAATCATCTCAACCATAAAGGTTGATTTGCCACCCGCCAAATCATCAGCTGAGCCAATACGAGTAAAAATGCGATCGATATCGCCAATATGAGCGCGCGCTGCTGGCACAAAGCTGCCACAATGGGCAAGCAGGACAATTAGTGCAGTTTGACGCATATAGGTCGACTTACCACCCATATTAGGACCGGTAACCATTAACAGTCTTTCAGGATTGGTATGACTGCCCAATGCGCAATCATTAGCAACGAAATGGCTGCTATGTTTCGCATTGCTGCCTTTATTAGAGATAGTAAAGGCTTTGTCAGTATTGACTGGATTTAGCGCTGCTTCAACAACCACATGACGACCTTGTTTAATATTGATACTGGTTTGGCTGTCATTCTTTGACCTACTGTTTTCTAAGCCACTATTGTCTTTTGAGTCATTATTCATGACTGGACGTTGCCAATTATAAATTATGGCAAGCTGCGCCCAATTGCTAAGCACATCTATTTGCGCGATAGCAGCACTTAGCTGTTGGAGTTCGGCTAAATGGCTACCTAATATGGTCAATAGTTCGTGATATAGCTGCTTTTCACGAGTCAATGCTAAGCTTTGCGCACTTAGATACTCGGTTTCCACTTCTTTTAGCTCATCAGTGATAAAGCGCTCGCTGCTTTTGAGCGTTTGCCGCCGGATAAAGTGCGCTGGTGCATTTTTTGCCTGCATTTTGGGCAGTTCAAAATAAAAGCCGCTGACTTTATTAAAGCCTACTTTGAGACTGGGCAACTGGCTCTCCTGACGCGCACGTTCTACCATCTTGTCTAACGTTACTTGGATATTGTCATGCAGATGGGTAAGACGATCAAACTCTGCATCGTAGCCAGCAGCAAGCATACCGCCGTCACGAATATGCGCCGGTGGCTCTACAATAATGGAGCGCTCGATTAGCTCGGCAACGGATTGCACTGCCGGTAGCTGCGCAGGCAGTTGCTGCATCAGCATGGGCAGTAGTCCTGCCTGCTCATGGCTAATACCTGCATTTATTAGTAGAGTATTAAGCTGGGTGCTACTAGCAATACCATCAGCCAATTTACGTAAATCGCGCGGCTTGGCACTCATCAGCCCGATACGGCTACTGATACGTTCAATATCACCGATGGTATTTAAGGTTTCACGTAAACTGCTGACTAATGAATTATTTTCTAAATTTTCATTAACCTGCTTATTTTCGTCAGATTGATTATCTGGCTGTAAAAGACTAGTGATTGCATCTAAGCGCAGATTAATACGCGCATGCTGACGCAAGGGACGTTTCATTTGCTGTACGAGCAAGCGGCGTCCCATCGGCGTTTGACAATGATTGAGCACCGATATTAATGATGTACCATTGCTGCTAACGGGGGTAAATAGCTCAAGATTTTGCTGACTATTGGCATCAATGATTAAATAGTCTTCACTATATTCAACGATAAGCTGGTTAACTTGAGGCACATGGCGCTGCTGGGTTTGCCGTGCATAATGAATAAGGGCGGCACAGCTAGATTGGGCAAGTGGCGCGTCACTAATACCAAGCCCATCGAGGCGTTGGACGTCAAACTGCTGGCAAAGCGTCTCGCTGGCATGCTCACGATGAAAGTCATTAGCAGCAACTTCGATAATAGGGCAGTCGAGATTTTGCCGTAGCCACAGCAGCCAATCTTCGCCATTACTACCACTACTGTCAAAACTGTTTCTATGCACCTCGCTAATAATACATTCACTAGGCGCAAAGCGTGCCAGCACCGTCAGCATTTGAGTTTGCAAACCTTCAATATCATCATGGCTGTTATTCGAGCTGGCGCTAAGCGTTTGCGTCGTTAGTGTTCCAGCAGCCAAGTCCATTTGGCTAATAGCAGCTTGCACAGGTTGTTTGCTGTGCGATTTAGGTATCTCGATATCAATGGCGACCACAGTCGGCGTATGATTGGGTGCAATTAAGGCATCATCGGTAATTGTTCCGGCAGTCAGAGTCTTAACTACTTCACGGCGCATGATAGTGCCAACTGCCGATTTACTTTTATCTTTCTTTTGCTTCTCGCCCATTGTCGGTGTATTGGACGGGCTGCTAGTGCCACTGGCTGACTCGTCAATTTGCTCACAAACGACCACGGTCTGCCCAGCCGCAATCAGCCGCGCCATATAGCTATCAGCCGCATGAAACGGTACACCTGCCATCGCAATGGTATTGCCGGCTTTATCCGTACCACGGCGAGTGAGCGTGATATCGAGTATCTGCGCCGCGCGCTTGGCATCATCAAAAAATAACTCATAAAAATCACCCATCCGGTACAGCAGCAGCGCTTGTGGATAGTTGGCTTTCATGGTTAGATATTGCACCATCATCGGCGTATGGTCTGCCAAGTGATAAACGGCATCACCTATAACTAATGGTTCAGCTAAATGAGGATTTTGAGCGGACGGCTTAACGGTCATGCAGGGTCTCTTATGATGCTTAAATGGGTTTACGTGGGGTGAAATGCTGGTTTTTATAAGAATAAATAACAGCTGAGGGTTAGTAAATTATCCCGTTAAAGGGAGTAGGTAAAAGCTTGAAAGATTAAGACTATAAGCGCTATTTTAACACGTCCTACTAGGTTTTTACGTCGGCAAATATCTACTCATTGCCCTTGTATCCATCGGCGTCATAACCATATATAATGACGTCACACTTAATTGGGCGATACTTCATTAGGCGACACGTCATTAGTCAGTACTTCATTAAGTGGTACGTTGGTCGGGTGATGACTATGATAGCTATGATAACAAGGCGGCAGCATATGAAGCCTTGGCTAATGCGCACTAATTATCGAATATTTCCATAGGTCAAAAAATTATGTTATCAAAGATTATAGGCAGTGTCGTTGGCACTAAAAATGACCGCGAATTAAAGCGCATGCGCAAAGTGGTCAGCAAAATCAACGCACATGAGGCTACGATACAAGCCCTGTCTGATGAGCAATTACAACAAAAAACCGAAGAGTTTAAAGCAAGACACCAAAAAGGTGAAAGCTTAGATGCATTACTACCAGAAGCGTTTGCGGTCTGCCGTGAGGCATCGCTACGTGTCAATGGCATGCGTCACTATGATGTGCAGCTAATCGGTGGTATCACCCTGCACGAAGGCAAAATCGCTGAGATGAAAACCGGTGAAGGTAAAACCCTAATGGGAACCTTGGCCATGTATCTCAATGCTATCAGTGGCAAAGGCGTCCATCTAGTGACGGTCAACGATTATTTGGCCGCACGTGATGCGGAGTTAAACCGTCCATTATTCAGCTTTTTGGGTATGACGGTTGGCGTTATTTACTCGCAGCAGCCGCCGCAAGAAAAGATTGACGCTTATCAAGCAGATATAACCTACGGTACCAACAACGAATACGGTTTTGATTATCTACGCGATAACATGGTTTTTAGCCTCGCTGAGAAAAAACAGCGTCCGCTAAACTTCTGTATCATTGATGAAATTGACTCTATTTTAATTGATGAAGCGCGTACGCCATTGATTATCTCGGGTCAAGCCGAAGACTCATCACGTATGTATGCGCTGATTAACACCATTATTCCGGTGCTTATTCGTTCAAAGGACGAAGAAGCCAATAAGAATAACGAAGAAGAAGATTTTTGGATTGATGAGAAAAACCGTCAAATCGAGATTAGCGAAAAAGGCTATGAGAAAATTGAGCGCTTCTTAATTGAAGTGGGCGAGCTTGGTGAAAATGAAAGCTTATATAGCCCAAGCCGTTTGCCACTATTGGCTCACGTCCAAGCAGCCATACGTGCCCACCATGTGTTTGTTAAAAACGTCCATTATATCGTCGATGATGGCGAAGTGGTTATCGTTGATGAAAACACTGGTCGTACGATGCCCGGTCGCCGTTGGTCAGAAGGTCTGCATCAAGCGGTAGAAGCCAAAGAAAACGTTGAAATTCAAGCAGAGAACCAAACGCTTGCAACCACGACATTCCAGAACTATTTCCGTCTCTATGACAAATTATCAGGTATGACGGGTACGGCTGATACCGAAGCGGCAGAATTTAAATCCACTTATGATTTAGACGTCATCGTGATTCCAACCCATGAGCCAATTGCGCGTATCGATATGGATGATCAGATTTTCTTAACCAAGTTAGGGAAATATAAAGGTATCATCCGCGAGATTAAAGAGATTCAAGCCAAAGGCGCACCAGTATTGGTTGGTACGGCGACGATTGAAGCCAGTGAAGAATTGTCTTATTTGCTCGACCAAGAAGGCGTCAAGCATAACGTCCTAAACGCCAAGCAACATGAGCGTGAAGCAGAAATCATCGCGCAGGCTGGTAGTCCAAAGGCTGTAACAATTGCGACCAACATGGCAGGTCGTGGTACCGACATTATCCTTGGAGGTAACTGGCAATCATTTATTGAAGATATTGATTCGGTTAGTCCAGAAGAGATGGCGCGCTTAAAAGCCCAATGGCAAGTTAAGCACGACCAAGTCGTTGCCGCTGGCGGTCTACATATTATCGGCTCTGAGCGTCATGAATCACGCCGTATTGATAACCAGCTGCGTGGTCGTGCCGGTCGTCAAGGTGACCCTGGTATGTCGCGCTTCTTCTTATCGCTTGAAGATGACTTGATGCGTATCTTTGCCGGTGACCGCGTTGTTAATATGATGCGCGCCATGGGTCTTAAAGAAGATGAAGCCATTGAGCATAAAATGGTTTCTAAATCGATTGAAAATGCCCAAGGTAAAGTAGAAAGCCGCGATTTCGATGCCCGTAAAAACCTATTGAAATACGATGACGTCGCCAATGAGCAGCGTAAAGTCATCTATAGCCAGCGTGATGACTTACTGGCAGAGTTAGATTTGTTAGAGGCCATCGAAGTCATGCATCATGAAGTCTATAATGCCATGATTAACCAGTTTATCCCGCCAGGCTCTATCGATGACCAGTGGAATATCGATGGTTTAGAAGACGAGCTTGAAGACGAATTCAAGATTGCCATGCCCATTAACGATTGGCTCGATGAAGATCGCCGCCTAGATGAAGAAGGCTTACGTGCCAAAATCATCCAAACGGCATTGGATCGTTATCATAGCCGCCGTGAGCAAATGGGCGAAAAAGATGCCGCCCAGCTTGAGCGTCACTTTATGCTGCAAAGCTTAGATAAGCATTGGAAAGAGCATTTAACCCAAATGGATCAGCTGCGTAAAGGTATTCATCTGCGCGGTTATGCACAAAAAAACCCTGAACAAGAATATAAGCGTGAGTCGTTTGAATTATTCCAAATGATGCTTGGGGCAATTAAATCTGAGACGGTACAAGATTTATCACGTGTACATATCCCGACCAAAGAAGAGCTTGCTGCATTAGAAGCGCAGCAGCGTGAAAATGCAGCACAGATGCAAATGCAGTTTGAGCACAGCGATATCGACAATATGGATAGCGGCGCCGATAGAGCCGCTGCACAAAACCGCAATCTTGCTGGTGCGACCGCAGCAGGCGCTGTGGCGGGTAGTGGTGGTGCAAATGAGCCAGACCCATACGCTGGTATGAATATCAGTCGTAACGCCCCGTGTCCTTGTGGCTCAGGACTGAAGTATAAACAATGCCATGGTAAAATCTAAACATTGATAATCAACCATTGTTAAGTTATGATAAAAAGTCCCTATCTAAAATAGATAGGGGCTTTTTTTATAGATATAGCCTTGATTATTAGTACTTATATCGAATAATTGATATCAGTATGAGAATTACGATTATAAAAGTATCGATATCTTTTTAGCGATTAATTACAAATCCAACATAGGCGTGAATTTACGGGCGCGCTATAGTGTTTAACGTCTTTATTTGGGAGAGTGTGATGAATGTAGAATTATTAAAAAAATTGCGTACCTCTGTTGTCCTAACCGGCTTACTGGCTGGTGCCATGACGCTTAGCGCTTGTCAACAACAGCAAGAGACAGAGCCGAGTCTAGAAGACAGTATCAGTGAAGAGCAGTCTGTACCCATGTCTGCTGATCCTGCCGAGCCTAGTGATGTGGTGGTAGATGCGCCTGCCAGCGACGTAGAAGATGATACAATTGCTTCTGTTAATACCGGCGTCAATCAAATAAGTTATTCATGTTCACCTGCGCTCGCCGTTGAAGCGACGTATAAAGATACTGATAATCAGGTCATTCTTGCGACTGCCCAAGGAACAGCGACTTTAACGAAAACCAACGATGCGACTAACCCTGAAGTGTTTGAAGCAAAAACTGCCATCGATGGTGGTGAAGGCTTTGTACAGTGGCGCGTGGCTCATAAAGAGCGTGAAACAGGTGTGATGCGTACGGCGGGTGCAGATGCAACTAACGTCAGCACGTATGAGTGTAAGAAAGCCGAAGATGCTGCAACTGTAGAAGACGCAGTATAAAAGTAGGTTTATAAAATGAGGTTTTTTCTGATTAAATTTAGATAAAACCTTATAAAAAAAGCAACGCTGACGTTGCTTTTTTTTGGTCTAACTTTTGAAGCTCTTAGGATAAATGCTCGATTTTATATAAGTCTACTTTTTATACGATGTACTATGTTCACGTTCATGTGCTAAAAAACCTTCTTCGGTAACCTCTAGCTCTTCATGCTTAACTTCTACTTGAATGCTGTCGGTATGCGTATGGGTGGTTTTATTAATCTCTACTTCTTGAATCACATGAGTATCTTTGGTAATCGTCGCCACTTGACGCGATAAAATAATCTCAATTGGTTCAGCGCCCATCTCAATCTGTTTGCCATTGATTGTTACCACGGCTCTGCTATCTAACGATGGCTCCACGTGACGTAATATGTCTTTATCATCGTATTTACCTGATAATAAATCCTGACTTTCTGCATCATAATAATCAGTACGCACAGTAATATATTCTTCTACCAATTCAATAGGTACGTCTATGGTTTTTGTGCGCGTATGCTTAGTGACCGTTACTTTGCCGACATCCAAGCGTTCCTTGTTAATGACAGGACGTTCTTCTAATAGTTCTAGATAACCACCATTTTTCGTGTCTTCTAGATTATTTGACAGATTATTTGCTGAATTATTGAATAAACCATCTTGCCCACTGCCCATTAGGGCTTGCTGCTGATTGGGCTTAGAAGTAGGGGAGGAAGTAGATAAGGTAGATGCAGCTACATCAGGCGCGGGTAATTTATTCTCACCACTATGGTTGGCTATTCTATCTAAAGAAGAAGCATTCGTTGTTGCTAAGTGTGCATCTTGCTTAATTTGCTGCTGTTTCATGTCATTGTCGTCGGCGTTCATGGTCATATTCCTTATAGGCAGATATAATAAATAGGTATAAAAAAAGACCAGAGGCGAGCTCTGGTCTTATCTACTGAGCATAACACTCAGCTGCTAATTACGGTCACATAGTAGGTATTCATCTTATGAAGAACTGCTTATCAAAGATGGTGGAACTATGCGAAAGAATTGCTTATTACATACCACGAGCGCGGCGTACATCTTCGGCAGTGATATCATCGCGGTCAAAAAGATTACCATCGCGGTCAACCACGTTACCATCACCATCGATATCTAACTCTTCGCGTTGAATGGTTTCAGCAATCGTTTCAGTATGACGCTCAGTTGTCTTACCGACATTTACTTCTTCAGACACATAAGTTTCTTTATTAACGCGGGCACGTTCAGCTTCTAGCTCAACTTCCACGGTTTGGTTGCCATCAATATCACCGATACGGCGGTCTGTTGGGCGGTCTACATTGGTACGCTGGATATTAGCGTGCTCTTCTTCTAGCTCGACGTCGATATTACGCTCTTCGGTCACCACATGCTTACCGACTTTTACCAAGCCTGCTACGATACGATCTTTATTGACCGTCAAGCGCTCTTCTAGCAGCTCTAGCGTATTTGGGGCATTGTAGGCATGGTCTGCAATTTCCATACGCTCGGCTTCTGGAATGCTATCAGCCACAAATGATTGGCGATCTTTTTCATACTGCTCTTTATAGCTGTATTGATAGTCGTGATCGTATACTTCCATTGCTTCGACTTGCGCTTGCGTTAGGCTATCGAAAAATACGTCATCACCAACGATACGCGCTAAACCTGCTGGTACCAATACTTCTTTTGAGCTAAACCAACCGCCTGCATCAACGATTAGATAACGAATGCGACCGGTAGTATCTTCTACTAAAGCGCCTTCGATTTTACCGATTTTTTCTTCATTGACGCCGTATGCTGTTTTGCCTGTTGGATCATAATAGTCATCACCGATAAGGTCACGATGAGTCGCTTGGATATCTCTTAAACGAATTAGTTGGCTCATTATTATCTTCCTTTTATATGAGTAAATTTTATTTAATTAAATTAGTAATTATTTTTTTAAAATAAAATGCGATAAACAATCGCATTACTGAGAAACTGGTAAGTTGTTGTCTTAAGCCAACACGGCTCTAGTGGATAGCTAAATTGTTAATTTAATTAATAACTTTAGTAAATAGCCTTTCCATCAACTTGTTAATATCGTAACAGTGCAGTTTTCAATGAGATATATGAGCAAGGTAGCAAAGTGTGCGCTTGAGGTAAGTGCGTGTAATAGGCTGTAAAACTCACTATCACTATATAAATTTAAGTTAAGGCTTTCTTACAGCAATAAACAAATTTCTGTGATTTGTAAATTTTAAGCGTAAAAAAACCGCATAGCCAAATGCCATACGGTTTTTAAATACTAAGAAAATCAGTTAACGCTTAGAACTATTAACTTAATATTAAAGTCTTAAAATTTTTTAAGGCGCTAAGATTTAAGAAGTTAAAAGGTTAAACGGTTTAAAACTAAGCCAGTTTAATTGCTACAGCAACGGCTTCACCACCACCGATACATAAGGTTGCGACGCCTTTTTTGCCGCCCGTACGTTTTAGCGAGTTGATAAGCGTGACTAAGATACGCGCACCTGAACAGCCTACTGGATGGCCAAGGGCACAAGCGCCGCCTTCGACGTTGACTTTAGCGTGCTCGATGTTGAGCTCATCCATCGCAGCCATCGTTACCATCGCAAATGCTTCGTTGATTTCCCATAGGTCTACATCAGCAACTGACCAGCCTGCTTTGTCCAATACTTTTTCAATCGCGCCAACTGGAGCAATGGTAAATTCGCTTGGATGACGTGAATTAGAAGCCGCTGCTACGATGCGTGCTTGATAATCTAAGCCTTCCTCTTTTGCTTGTGACTCTTTCATCATTACGACAGCCGCCGCGCCGTCTGAGATTGAGCTGGCATTTGCCGCGGTAATCGTACCGTCTTTAGCGAAAGCTGGGCGTAGGGTAGGAATACGCTCCGCATTGGCAAGGGCTGGCTGCTCATCAGTATCGACGCTTTGCTCGCCTTTACGAGTTTTGAACGTAACTGGCGTAACTTCATCTTTAAAATGACCGTCTTTAATGGCTGTCAACGCACGGTTAAGCGACTCAATGGCAAAATCATCCATTTGCTCACGGGTATAGCCTTTTTCATTGGCCATTTCTTGGGCAAATTGACCCATCAGCTTACCAGTTTCAGCGTCTTCTAGACCGTCTAAGAACATATGGTCTTTGACTTCTTTATGTCCCATGCGATAGCCGCCGCGCGACCCTGGCATAATATAAGGCGCATTGGTCATTGATTCCATGCCACCTGCAACTGCCACGTTAAAGCTGCCCGCTTTAATACCATCGTGCGCTTGCATGACCGCTTTTAGACCTGAACCACAAAGTTTATTAATGGTAACGGCACCAGTAGCATCATTTAGACCTGCTTTACGCATGGCTTGACGGGCAGGGCCTTGGCCAAGACCGGCGGTCAAGATACAGCCCATGATGACTTCATCAATATTATCAACGCTTACGCCTGAACGCTCAACAGCGGCTTTAATAGCAGCAGCGCCCAATTCTGTGGCGCTCATGTCTTTAAGTGCGCCTTGAAAGCCGCCCATTGGAGTACGTGCGCCGTTTAAAATTACAATTGCATCATTTGACATTATTCTTCTTCCCTTTTAGGTTTTGAAACGAAAGTGCTATTTTTAATCATTAAAATAAAACAGTTAAGCTAAAGCCATCCGCTTAGTGACTAATAGCGGCCTGGCTTAATGAGTCATACAGCTTAAGCGCTGGATAAATTACGCCAGCTCATCTAAGCGGATACGCACTACTTTATCAGTAATAGTATCGAGCTTTTCGATTTTTTCAATGGCAATATTCATCTGACTTTCAACCACAGGCAGCGTCAAGATAATTACCGGCACTTGACCAAGTTTATGGGCAGGCTTTTGTAAAATCGCATCGATATTGATACCCGCATCACTCAAAATGCGCGTGATATCAGCCAATACCCCAGGATTGTCATGCGCATGCACACGCAGATAATAACCGGTAATCATTTGCTCAGCGCGCAAGATAGGCGTGTCTGATAATTGCTCAGGAATAAAGGCTAGATGCGGCACATGGTGACCATTCGTGCTTTCATTGTTGCTATCTTTACTACCAAGAACACGAACCAAATCCATTACATCGGCCATCACCGCAGAAGCGGTTGCACCGGCACCTGCGCCATCGCCGCAATATAGCGTTTGTCCAAGCGGGTGAGAATTGACCAGTACCGCATTTTTGACGCCATTGACGTTGGCAAGTAGGGCATTTTGTGGAATGAGTGTCGGGTGGACGCGCAGCTCAATACCCGCCGTACTATTGTCACCTGAGCCATCGCCTTCACGGCGTACCGCAAAGCCTAGATGTTTGATACGGTAGCCAAGCTCTTCGGCGTAGTTGACGTCTTGCAAAGTAATACCGGTGATACCTTCGCAGTAAACTTTGTCAAACTGTAGCGGAATCCCAAAGGCAATAGAGGCGAGAAGGGCGAGCTTATGCGCGGCATCAATGCCTTCGACATCAAAGGTTGGATCGGCTTCGGCGTAACCAAGCGCTTGTGCTTCGCTTAAAACATCGGCGAACGGGCGACCTTTATCACGCATTTCAGTCATGATAAAGTTGCCAGTGCCATTGATAATACCGGCTAACCACTCAATCTTATTGGCAGCAAGGCCTTCACGCATGACTTTGATAATTGGAATACCACCTGCCACTGCTGCTTCATAAGCAACGTGTACATTATGGGCTTCGGCAAAGGCGAAAATCTCATTGCCGTGTTCGGCGAGCAAGGCTTTATTGGCAGTGACCACATGTTTGCCGTGTTTAATGGCATGCATAATCACATCTTTAGCCAAGGTCGTACCGCCAATCACTTCGATGACAATATCGACATTGTCACTGGCAGCGGTTGCCATCAAGTCACTGTTTTGAATAATGTTCGGGTCGATATCATCACGCTGACGACGGGTACCGACTTCGGTAATCACAATATCGCGTCCGCTACGGCGTTTTAACTCAGCTAAATTATCATTGATTAGGTTGATCACGCCCGTTCCGACGGTGCCGAGACCAAGTATCGCTAGTTTGATGGATTTGCTCACAGTATCCTCAAGAGATTATAGAGTTGGATAAGAATGCTTCTATACAGGCTCTTACATAAAAACGCTGATATAAAAGGGTTGATATAAAGAGTGCTGATATAAGGAAGAACGGTGTAAAAATATACGACTAATATCGCCAAGCGCTTTATCGTATCATACCGACAAGCGCTTGTGGCGTCTACCCAAACTCACTGTCGCCAAAGTCAATAATATCAGGGCAAACGACTAGCTGGCATCAATCGCTGTTTGTGCCAATTGTGCAGCCGGTAAATAACCACCGATTTGTTGTCCAGACTCGGTAAAGATAGCGGGGGTACCACGAACGCCCAGTGCCATACCAAGCTCAATTTGCGATTTTACCGGACTATTACAGCTAGGGGCTTGGACGTTAGCACCCATTTTTGCCTGATCCATCGCCGCATTACGGTCTTCGCTACACCAGATGGCTTCCATCTTTGGAATACTGCCTTCGCTACGCGGCCATGCCAAATAACGCACTTCAATACCACGCGCATTGATGTCATCTATCTCTTCATGAAGCTTGGTGCAATAAGGACAATCGGCATCGGTAAAGGAATACACGACAGATTTGGTTTCGCCTTTAGCAGGATAAATAATCATATCTTTTTTGTCGACTGCTTTTAGCGCTTCTTGCGCGGTTTTGGCAACCAAAGCACCACTGATATCAACCGGTGCTTCTGCGCCAACGGCGATGATTTGCCCTTGGATAATGTGTTTGCCAGATTTATCGGTAAAGAAAGACGGTAAGCCCGATGCCGTTACCCAGTAAATATCTTTCATGTCCGTTGGTACGGCTGAAAGAATGTTTTCTTCAATGCCTGAAGCTTTTAAGTTTGCTTGTAAGGCTTTTACCACTGCTGAATCGTTATCGGCTGCCACCTGCGCGGTACTGACTTTGGCTTCTGCACTATTGACGATGCCTGTATTACTGGTTGCATCAGCGGCATTATTAGAGCAGCCCGCCGCAACCACGACTAGCAACGCACCCATCATCATACGAGATAAAGGCTTGCGAGAAAATGTATCACGAATAGCGGTGGTTTTAGAAAAAGAAGGTAAAAACATAGGGTGTTCCTTTAGGCAGTCGTGCCTAAGCAAGATATAGATATAAAAAAGAGGACAGTAAAGGGCAGTAAAAAATGTGTAAACGCTTGCCGCATATTCACTGGATTTTGTTATTAGGGCGATATATTGCAATGGTGATATACAATTTATTGATAATAAAAGATAAGTGGCAATAGCTGTCATATTAGCATATTTTTATAAATAACCACTAAAGGTGAGTTTTAGCATTGTCAAATCTACAATTTATAGATAAATGTTACAACAAGAGAAATAAAATACATTTGCACTATTTCATCTCGGCTTATGTCTAGGTAGGCTACTATTTATAACCGTTTCTTATAAGATATCTCTCAATTAAACTATATCTCAATCATTTACTAAAACAATTTTTCTAATTTTCTTTCTAATTTCTAAGGAGCCCATATGGCAGGTGCCAGTTTATTAACCCTACTTGATGATATCAGTGTGATATTAGATGACGTGTCGGTCATGACTAAGGTCGCCGCCAAAAAAACCGCGGGGGTGTTGGGTGACGATTTAGCGCTTAACGCTGAGCAAGTGTCGGGTGTCAAAGCAAATCGTGAGCTTCCAGTAATTTGGGCGGTCGCCAAAGGCTCATTTATCAATAAGCTTATTTTGGTGCCAGCGGCAATTCTTATCAGTGCCATTTATCCGCCTTTAATCACCTTTTTGCTTATGTGTGGCGGCTTGTTTTTGGTTTATGAAGGCGCTGAAAAAGTCATTCACCGATTTTGGCCGCATGCCATACCTGATGATGAAGAACAAAATGCCCGTCGGCAAGCCAACGCCGATGAAACGGTCGATTTGGTCGCCTTTGAAAAAGAAAAAATCAAAGGGGCGGTACGTACCGATTTTATTTTATCGGCAGAGATTATCGTCATCGCGTTAGGCGCGACGGCAACGGCTACCTTGTTACAGCGCAGCTTAGTGCTGTCTATTTTAGCCATTGGTATTACCGTTGGTATTTATGGTTTGGTCGCCGGTATCGTTAAAATCGATGACGTGGGCCTACATATGATGGAGAAAGACGGCAAGTTTACTCAAAAAGTCGGTAAGGTTTTATTTGCGGCAGCACCTAAATTGATGAAGTTTTTGTCGATCGCTGGTACTTTGGCGATGTTCTTAGTCGGTGGTGGTATCTTGGTACACGGTATTAATTTTTTACACCATGAAGTTGAAGATATCGCCCATTTAACGGGCATTTTTGAGAGCTTTACCACGGCGTTATTAAATGGTGTTATCGGCTTTATTATTGGTGCTGCTATCGTTGCTTTGTTGACGGTGATTAACAAAATACGCAATAAAGACGCGACTTCTGCACATTAAGCTTATTCTCAAAAACGCTGAGTCTTCAAGGTTTTGACTATTAGAGAGCCGTATTTATAACAATCGCTGTTGATAAAAAATGCTATTGATAAACAACTACATTGAACAAGATAAAGCCCCAAAGTTGCTAACAACTTTGGGGCTTTTACATTTTATAAAAGACTATTTATAAAAGGCGATTAGCTTTCGCTATCAGTATCGTCAGATTCTGATTTTTCCGCCTGCGTTGGCTTCTTATGCTCAGTCTTCGGCTTACGCGTGCGCGCCTTAGGTACTTTTGGCGTGGTTAAGTTAAACATGCCTTTTTGCGGCAACAGTTGCTCAGCCACATTTTCAATCATGTTTTTATAACTGGCGATGGTTGTTTTTGACTTCGCCGCCTGAATTTCTTCTTTTGTCGCTGGCTCTGATACTTGTTCAGTTGGCTCAGGCGCTTGCTCAGTTTCGCTTTGCTCAACATCAGAAACGCTGGTTTCAGAATCAGCATCTTTAACCTCAGCATCTGCTGTTTTGACTTCTTCCGCCTTCACTGCTTCAACATCAGATTGCGCTGCGTTTCCTTCTTCTAGTGCTTGCTCAACCTTTAACAGCTGCTCACTATCGGCGCTGATATCGTCTGTCTGACCCTGATTTGCAAGCGCATTTGCTTCTACTTTATGGGCATCTACATGAGCATCTACATGAACATCAACATCGCTGTCGGCAGCTAAAGCGTCATCTGCAGGCGCTTCAGAAGTGGTAACTACAACTACTTCCTGATAGTCAGGATGCTGACCGCGTGGGTCGTTGCTTGCCCGTTTGCTAATGGCGCGTGGTTCAACGGCTGTTTTACCTTGCGCGGCGGCAAACTGACTGACCGCTTGCGTCATCTTCTCAAAGCGGGCGATATAATCTGCTGCTAAAGGCTGATAACCATAGTTGCTAAAGTTAAAGTCTTGATTGGCAGCTTCGCCAGTCACTACTTTAGGCTCATTACTGCTATCGACTTTAACCTTGTCCTTGTCAGTAGTAGCGGCTTGCGCTTGTTTTACATGCAAGGCAATGGCAGCATTAAAGCAGTTGATAACGCCCTCTGCTGCTAAGCGCGCTTGCGCTTCTGGTAGCGTCGCACGGATAAACTCACCAACCGTACCACGGATAGCTGGCATATTTACAGCGGTTGGCTTGTCTTGCTGATTTGCCTGAGGCATTTCAGCGACCGACGTTTTAGTTGTCGGTGTTTGAGCCTGCTGACGACGTACCACACGTGGGTCATTGCTGGCTTGACCAAACTTATTGGCCGTCACATAGCGCTTAGCAAACAAGGCGTCATGGTTAAGCTCAAACGCTGGTTGCTTGCTATTGCTGGCATCGTCAGCATTAGCATTAGCATCAGTGGCAACATCAGAAGCAGTTTCCTGAGCTTTCTCTGTAGCTACTTCATTTTCAGCAGTGACATCTACTGGCTTTTGACTTTCAGCTAGCTTTTTGCTATCAGCTGGACGGTCAGTTTTAACATCACTGCTGTTAGACGTTGCTTGCTCATCTGCCCCTGCTTCTTTAGCAGCAACTTTTTTAGCGGCGACTTTAGTATCGTCTACAGACTTAGCATCAGACATTTGCACCTTAGCTTCAGTAGTGCTTGGTTGTGCTTGGTCTACTTTTGGTTCTGCTATTTTTGCTTCTTCTAGATGAGCTGCATCACTGTCAACAGCTTTATCTGTATCGACTTGCTTACTGTTTTTTTCACCGTTATCAACCGATTCACGGCTGTTTTTAGTAGCTTGACTGTCAGTTTTTTGCTCAACGGCTTCCGGCTTATTTACATTTTTCGGAGTGCTGTCTTCTTGACTTGCTTTCTGCTTATCAGCTTCATTGCTAGCTTTCTCAGCGCTTTGCTTTTCAGGCGCTTGGCGAGTGGCTGTTACAGATTTACTGTCATCTAAAGATAAATGTACCACTTCTGGCGATTTGAGTTCCGTGGCTGCTTCATTGACCTGTAATATAACTTCGTTAGGGTCTTGGTTGCGGCGTGAGCTAGATTGGCTTCTACCATTGCCATTATTAGCCTCTTTAGTGCTTAGCTGAGCATTTTGTTGTACATTATCAGCGCTTAACGTCTCACCGCGCTCAAGTTTGCCGCGTGAGTGACGTTGGCTATTTGATTTACGCTTAGCACGAGTTTGCTCGTTTGCAGCATTGGCATTTTTGTCATCAGCGTCGGTGCGCTCATGACGCTCATTGCCTTTGCTATTTTCGTTGCTCTCATTACCATTGCGAGCGCTGTCTTGACGATTATTACGATTACGGTCGTTAGGGCGTCTGTTATCCTGCTGACGTTTATCTTGGCTGTTCGATTCTTTGTTATCAGCGCTACTGTTGCTGCTGTCTGTCGTATCGCCAGCGACGTTATCACTCGTTTCATCTGACGGCTCTTTTCTTTGGCGCGTCTTAGAAGGGCGTGATTTACGTGGCTTACGTCTTCTTCTTTCTTCAGCATCGTTATTGTCATCAGCTGTGTTGTTAGACGTCTGCTGACGATTGGCGTTTGACGACTGATTATTGGCTTGTTGATTGCTCTCTTGCGGCGCAGCTGTAGCTTGATTGTTATCAGTGAGCACACTGTTATCAACTTGCCCAAACGAGCCTAAGCTTTGTGCGCCCGTATTGACCAGTGCTTCAATGGCTTCAGCGGCGTCACGACTACTGACGCTATGAGTGGTCTGTGCCTGCGGTGCTTGCGCAAATAAATTAGACAACCAAGCAACGGCTTGCGGTTGGGCAGCAGCAACAGGAGCAGTTTGGGTCGCTACTGGCGCAGCTGTAGCCGCAACAGCCGGTGCACTTTGTGTCGGCGCTTGTGGCTGTGTTTGTGTCTGCGGCGCCCGTGCTGATGAAACATTGCTAGCATTGTTATTGCTACGATGGTCATTGCTATGACTGGTCGTATTCTGCTGCTGGCGCGGCGCACTTTGCTGGGTATTGGCGCTTGTATTCACTTGCCCGTTGTTACCGTTATTATTACTGCTGTTATCGGCTATTTGACGTGGCTGGCGCGTCGGCTGCTGCTCAGGACGCTCTTTTTCAGCGGTTTGCCAGTCAACTTCATAACCCAAATCGCTATGTTCTTGGGCTGTATCCGTAATACGCTCATAGCTTGATGGGGCAAAGCCGTCACGGTTAAAGTG
>Ga0208670_100086_pt1 | contig 33038 bp, 36 predicted proteins | sample 24BtaG_FD_184098 | JGI IMG/M metagenome (GOLD analysis project Ga0208670, IMG submission 184098) | Marine viral communities from Cariaco Basin, Caribbean Sea - 24B_WHOI_OMZ_CsCl (SPAdes) (version 2) | ecosystem: Environmental > Aquatic > Marine > Oceanic | place: Caribbean Sea: Cariaco Basin...
GGTGCCAAGATTCGGCCTGGCACCTTGCTATCACGTCTTTACCGGTTATCACGATCATTCGCAGAGTGCCTACCCGTCTACTGCGCATATTCCAAAATCTATTTGCCTGAACGTTCGCTTTGCGACTAGGTTGGCCAGCAGAGAACAATCTTTTGAGCCATACTTAAAGGCCCTTACCCTCCGAAGAGGGCCACGTCATGACGTTTCCTACCAGCAAAGTTCCCTGGAACAAAGGGAAGCTCGTCGGCCAGAAGCTACCGCTCAAACTCGAACAAATATGGGCTATCCGCATTCGGTTAGAGATAGCAAAGAACATCCGCGAGCTGGCGATGTTCAACATGGCAATTGACTGCAAACTCCGATCCTGCGATCTGGTAAAGCTATTGGTTCGAGATATTTCCAGAAACGGTGAGGCTCTGGATCGGGCGCAAGTCATCCAGCAGAAGACCAGTCAGCCTGTTCAGTTTGAGATAACCAAAAAGACGCGCGAATCGGTCGAAGCATGGATCGAGTTGCGCGGACTCTCAGGTATGGATCATTTGTGGCCGAGCCGGATACGAAAGTTTGACCATATCACGACTCATCAATACGCCCGTCTTGTCAAAAAATGGATTACCAGCATTGGACTTGATCCTACAGTCTACGCAACCCATTCAATGAGACGCAGCAAAGCGACATTGGTCTACAAGAAGACCAAGAATCTTCGAGCTGTCCAGTTGCTGTTGGGACACACAAATATGTCGAGCACCGTGCGCTACCTTGGTGTCGAGGTCGAAGATGCTCTGGAGATAGCTGAGAGCATTGAGATCTAGTTGCGTAACTTGTGTCCTTGGTTCCTTTGGATGCCGTAGGCGCTGCCAGCTCCAGTTGATGATCACCCTCGGGTTGCGATCAGGCTCCTCCCGTCGCTAAACAAAGCGAACATTCCCCCTCCTTCCCGAATACACAAACTTGAACCGAGAACGGGATGAGAATAGGTCATGGGAATGAGGGTGAACTGATTCTTCTGGCTAGTTTGTTTGGGAGTGGCGAGCACCCTTTTTTGGCCCGCCCTGAAAGTTCTACATGAAATAGGGCTTGTTGTCCTCCGTGTTGGGCTTGTTGATGCCCAGGTTGGCATTGTGATGCAGCAAGGGAGACTCGATGACCCTGGTGATCAGATCCGCCACGCTCTTGCGAGAGACGACGGTTCCCTTGAAGGTTTCACCCTTCTTAGTCAATTCGTAGTCAATTTCATCCTCGTCAGTCAGCCAAGCAGGTCGTAGGGTGGTGTACGTCAATCCCGACGTCTCGATGGCATCGGCGGCCCGTCGGTAGGGTTTCAGGTCTTCGCCAATGATGGCGTTATTCCATTCCCCAAACTTGCCGGGTACTTCGTCGTAGATGCCCAGCGCAAGCACGAAAATCAATCGGTCCACCCCAGCCGCTTTCATCGCGCGTATGACGGACTCCGCCTGAGCATCCAGGTCCTCTCCGATCAAATTGGCGTAGACCAGGTCCTGGCCCGCCATCGCGTTGGCCAGAACCGACTGGTCTAGCACATCACCAACAATAACTTTGGCGTTGCTTGGTGTCGTGCCCGCCAATTTGTCGGGGTTTCGCACCACAAGGGTCTGGGTGATCTCTTGCTCATCGGCCAGCGATTGAACCACCCAACGTGCAATCTGCCCACTGGCGCCGAGGATACTAGCCTGTGACGCCAGCCTTATTTCAGATTTACAAACGCTCTTTAAAGAATGGAACAACCTGCTGCATAGCCAGGCCAACTGGCTCGGGCTGGTCATACAGGTCGTAATGCGACCAGCCTTCCGCCACGTAGATGTGCTTGTCCTGGGACGCGGCACGACCGTAGATTTCCCGGCCGTCCCGATAAGCCCCAAATCCTCCCGGCTTATCGCCGATGACGACCAACAGAGGCTGGGTCAGCAACACTTCCGCCTTAAAGAACGCGTCCCAGCCCATGGCCGCACTATTGAAAGAGAAGATGCCGCTGGTTGCGCCATTGGGCTTTTGGCCCCGGGCGGTCTTGTAGTAGTCGGTGGCTTCCAAGACATCAATGTCGGTCAGGCCAGCCTCGCGACCTGCTTCCACGGAGGGTGGCAGGTAGTCAATGACATATCTCTCGGCACCTTGTGCTTCTGCGGTGCGCTGTTTGCCCATGGCCTCCATGGCCCCAACGGGGTTGAACTCGCTGAAGGCTTCGCGGATGAGGCGACCAAAGTTTACGCCGGTGATTGACGTCAGCGCCTTGATTCGATGATCGGTCATCGCGGCGTGGATAGTGTAGGCACCCCCACCGCACACACCGATCGCACCAATTCTTTCGGCGTCGACGCAGGGCAGACTCACCAGGTAATCAATCGCAAACCGGATGTCGGAGACCCGAATTGCCGGATCCTCCATGAAGCGGTGCTCACCACCGCTTGCACCCTGGAAACTGGCATCGAACGCCAAGGCGATGAAGCCCTCTTTGGCTAAGCCGGCCGCATAGACGTTGCCGGACGTTTGGTCTTTGCAGCTACCGATTGGGTGAGTACTGACAATTCAGAACCCTTTACTGCAGCCAGAGTCTGTTGAGGATCCATCAGGTCAGCACTGATCACTTCGTCACTGTCATTGATCTTCGTTGGGTTTCGGCTGATCACACGAATATTGCTGGTAAATTCATGCTTAAGGCTTAGTGCCAATTCACGTCCGATTTGCCCGCTGGCGCCCAATATTGTTTGCATGGTCTGTGGCTCCTGGATATGTCCTGATTCAGGTTAGTTGAACGCCGGAATTTTGTTGCATAGTGGCATAACCCACCCTGATACTCGTAGATCCTTTGTACGGCTTCAAAGATGTCGTTCAAAGAGGTATTCGAATCCCCGCATGGCTTTGTCCATCAAACGCTCCAGGTTGTCCGCCGGATAGTCTAAAACGCCATGAATAGTTAAATCCGCCAAGCCGTGAGTAAATGACCAACTGGCCAGCGCGCTACTGAAAACCTTTGCTGAGTCAACAGGCAGATTCAGAACCTCTGAAATAATTCGCTTTAGTTCGCCGAAAGCCCCGTCACGGGCATTGACGTATTCAGGAATCATCGTTTCCGTATTGAACTCCGGTCCGAACATCAACTGGTACAGCTGGGGGTTGCGGTGGGCGAAATCGAAGTAGGCAAGACAACCATTTCGTAGCGCTTGTTGTGGATCCGTTGTTGTCGGTCGGTGTCGTAGGGCTTGATGGAGTTCGCGAAACCCCGCGGCGGCCAAGTGGCACAGCAACGCATTCTTATTGGCGAAATGGTGGTACGCCGCGGTTGAGCTAACACCGACTCGGTCCGACACTGCACGCACGGAAAGTTTGGCGGGACCTACTTCTACCAGCAAATTGCGGGCTTCTTCGAGCAAAAGCGGAGCCAGGTTTCCGACGTGGTAGGTGCTTCGCTTCCGGCTGCCTGATTCACTCATGTTTTGATAACTCACTCTCGATAAGCGCAATGTCGAAATCCTATCATAGAAAAGAATCTTGACAGTGATAAGATAGTGGGGCAGGCTGCTTGTGAATATGTATTCGGGTGTGCCGGCATTTGAAGTCGTGAGTTCAAGTGCCGGTTTTTTTGAGTTAGATCTATACACTGCAAAGATGGAAGCGGCGATATGAGACATTTCGATACCGTAGTGATCGGTGCCGGCAATGCAGGTTTAACCTCGGCCACAGCGTTGCAACGAGGTGGCAGCAAGACTTTGTTGCTTGAGCGGCACAATATTCCCGGCGGCTGTGCTACGTCATTTGTGCGAGGTGACTTTGAATTTGAGGTTGCGCTGCACCAGCTCAGTGGCCTGGGGACTGAAAAAAAGCCTTTTGTAATGCGGAAGATTTTTGCAGACCTGGGAGTGATGGATAAGGTGGAGTTTATCCAGGAGCATGCCCTCTACCGCATTGTGGTGCCTGGAGAAATTGATGTGAGTTTGCCCGCCAGTGTGACCGGGCTAAAGCAAAAACTGGCAGATTTATTTCCGCATGAGCAGGAAAATGTAGAGCGTTTCTTAGGCCTTTGCGAAAAAATATCAATGGAAGGCTTTATGGGCTTGCCAAAGGCGCGCGCTACCGGGGACGAGGAGTTATTGAAGCGTTACTGCCCTAATTATGTCCAGTATGGCTTCCGCAATGCCAAATCGGTCGTGGAAGAAATTATTCAGGACCCGAAACTGCGTTGTATCCTTTCAGCGTATTGGCTGTATGTTGGTGTCCCCCCCAAGGATATGCCCTTCGCCGATCTGGCCGTTATGCTCTATTCCTATCTGGCTTTCAAACCTTGGCACATAAAAGGTGGTTCGCAGGCTTTGTCTAGCGCTTTGTTAGAGTCATTTCAGGAAGCAGGTGGGGAGGTGCATTTCAACTGTGGTGTGGAGAAGATCCACACTCAGGATGGCAAGGTCTATTCTGTGCGTTTGGAAACCGGTGAAGAGGTTCGTTGCGACGCAGTCGTTTCCAATGCCAGTCCGCTCATCACCTTCAACGAACTGCTCGATACGGGAGAAGCACCGCAGGCGGTGCAGCAGGACTTTAAGTCCCGGCGTATGGGTACCTCCGCGTTTGTTATCTATATGGGGCTGGATTGCACACCTGAAGAGCTGGGAGTCGAGACTGCGTCCAGCTTTATCTACGAATCCTTGAATGAAGATGATATTCACGACCGCATGGAAACCCTGGATGCCCCTAATGGCGGCATGCTGACCTGTTACAACTTTGAGGACCGCGATGCTGCGCCCGAAGGAAAGAGCCAGGTCGCTTTGGTGTGCCTGCAATACGGCGATGTGTGGGACAGGATTCCTCCGGAAAAGTACGCCCAGACCAAATACGAGTTTGCTGAGCAACTGATCTCTATGATCGAAAAGGTCTACCCGAAGGTACGAGAGCATATCGAGGAGGTAGAAGTGGCTACGCCGTTAACCATGACGCGTTACCTCAATACTCCCGGAGGAGCCATTTATGGCTTTAAGCAGAGCACCGAAGACAATGCCTTGCTGCGTGAACGTATGGGCGGGGTACCCGGGCTCTACATGTCTGGTTCCTGGACGGGCATGGGAGGCTTCCAACCAACCTACATGTCTGGAGCTGCCACCGCCAAAGCAACACTGAAATACTTGAAGCGTCAGGAGGCAAGTCATGTCTGATTACGAACTTCTTTCTAACATTGTCGGTTATGTGGATGCCGTGGCCGCCAAGGCGGAACTTGAAAAAGCAGGCACGGACTTTTCGGAGGAAAAAGGGAAGGTAGGGCAGATCATTAATGCGTTGCATCCCAAGCGCCTGCACTTGAGCGTAACTGATATCAGAACAGAAACGGCCACTACCAACACCATACGTCTGCAAGCGGTAGATGGGCGCGAATTACCGCCGTTTCAGGCTGGCCAGTATATCAATCTGTTTGTGGAGATTGATGGTGTTCAAACAGCACGCCCTTATGCAATTGCGTCGTCTCCGGCACAGCGTGAGTACTATGATCTGACCATCAAAAAAGCCGACGGCGGTTACGTTTCCCACTACTTGGTGGACCAGCTGAAGGTTGGCCATGTGATCAATAGCAGCGGGCCGATGGGCAGCTTTCATCACAATCCTGTTTTTCATGGGGATGATCTGGTGTTCCTGGCCGGCGGCTCAGGCAGCGTACCGGCTCGCAGCATGGTGCTGAACATCATTGACCAGCGATTGCCTCATCGTTTTCACCTGGTGTATTCCAACAGCTATGTGGATGACGTGATCTATGCCGAGGAATTGCGCGATTTAGTGACGGATTCCAATCAGTTTTCCCTGACTGAAATCATCACCCGGCCACCAGCAGGTTACCAAGGTATGAGTGGCCGACTGACGGCTGAGTGCCTGAAAGGGATATTGGGTGTTGAAGCCAGCAACATGGCGAACAAAATGTACTACATCTGTGGTCCAACACCATTTAATGACAACTGCTTTTCCATACTGACCTCCCTGGGCGTGCCTCCAAGACGCATCCGTATCGAAGCCAATGGTGCGCCCAAGCGCCCGGATCAACAGCCGGGGTGGCCAGAGGGAGTATCTCTGGGGGAGGAGGTTACCGTTACGGTTAAAGGGCAGGGCAGTTTCCGCACTACAGTAGGAGAGCCGTTGCTCAATGCGCTGGAGCGCCATGGCTATGGAGCCGAGAACGCCTGCCGTTCCGGGGAATGCAGCTTGTGTCGTATCAAGTTGGTGAAGGGACAGGTGTTTAATCCTCAAGAAGCGCACTTGCGAAAGTCGGACAAAGCGTTTAATTGGATTTATTCCTGTGTGGCGTTTCCCTTGGGAGACATTGAAGTTCAGCTTTGATCGCATGGATCGCCTGCCGGGGGCAGGCGATCCATGTCAGGTCCGTAGTGGCGGAAGCGCCAACAATTGAAAGGTTAAGATGAAAAACTCTGGACGAAATAGCATCGAACTGGTCTGTCAGTCCAATTCCCAAAACCGGGCCGTTATCCAACAGATTCCGCGCCTGAATCAGGCCTTCACTCCTACTCCCTGGTTGTTCAATGAACATTTGCAGATGATTTGGCTCGGGTTGAAAAAGGTGTTTGGGGCCCGATTGGAGTACGACCGGATTGATGAGCTGACCATGCCCGATGGTGGCTTAACGACCTTGTACTGGTTAGGGATGGATTTGCACCCCGACACCCCAACCATCGTGATCCTGCATACTATCAGTGGCTCATACCACAGCATGCGGGGTCTGGTGAGGGACTTGCATCGCCTGACAGGGTGGCGGATCGTTCTATGCCAACGGCGGGGGCATGGTGGGCAGCCCCTGGCTGGCCGTCGTTTTAATACCATGGGGGACGTCGACGATCTGTCGCTGCAGCTAAAACACATCACCAGCACGGTCCCGGCTTCACCATTATTTGCAATTGGGGTGTCCGCAGGTACAGGCCTGTTGATCCGTCATCTTGGTTCACAAGGAACGGATACTCCTTTCAAGGCAGCGTTTGCCTATTGCCCCGGCTATGACATTCGTACCGCTTTCCAGCGTGCTAAGCCCTTCTATAGCCGGGCCATGACCAAGAAGCTATTGAAGAATTTTATCGTTGCCAACGAGACGGTTTTTCAGTCGCTTGATAGTTACCCCCAGTTGGCGAGCGCCAAAGACCTTGATGGATTCCATCGGAATCTCTACGAGTGTGCAGGCTACTCCAGCTACCAGGCGTATCTTGAAGATTGCAATCCAGTTGCTGTGATGGAGGGGGTAGCGGTTCCGTTGTTAGTTCTGAATGCCGCTGATGACCCCGTTTGTGTGATGGAGAACGTTCACGAACACAGGGACCAGGTTGCAAAAATACCGTCGGCCGTTCTCGCGATTACTCGTAAAGGCAGTCATTGCGCCCATTTTAGTGGCTGGGATGCAAAGCCTTGGGCGCATCAGCTTGTGGCTGACTATTTTCGGGCTGTGTACCAAAGTTTTGAAGGCAAGTAAGGGCGTTGCCACTCAAACCATTCGCCGACGCCCTTCAGTACGACGCCGAGCCTGCTCAGAATTCACATAAACCGACTCGGTAAACGTCGCATTGGCGTGGCCGAGTTCTTCGCTGATGTGCCGGATATCGCCCCCGGCTTCAATCGCCTGGCTGGCGCCGGTATGCCTTAGATAGTGGGTTTCCGACCGGATAGCCCGCATCTGCCTGGCTTCATCCGCATTACCTTGATCCTCCATTCGGTCTGCCGTGGCAACCATGGCTTCTTCGTAGATCCTTTGCACCTGCCTTTTACCGATAGCATCACCTTTGTTGGACGGGAGGATAGGGGTGGATTCTCCCGGTACGGGCGGGGGAGACGCGAGCCCCAGATGGGTACGCCAGCGTTTGAGATAAGCCAGATAGGCATCCGGGAGTGTCACTTGCCATGTTTTATCGCCTTTTCCGAAAACCGAATAGATCCAATAGGGTTCGCCATCGACGATGGTTCGCCTGAAATCGCCGAAGCTCGGTGTTCGCATCTGGTTTCGGTCGACGGGGCGTGGAGCTAATTCGCTGACACGAAGGAAAAGGCTTTTCATCGTGACAACCACAAAGAGATGGCGCTCGAACTTTGCATTGGCACTGGCCAGTTCAGTGAGTGTTTCCAGCAGATAAGACCACTGCCAGTCGGTGAGCCTTCGAACCTCGGCATCCCGGTCTGCGTTGAGATTTGGCTTGCCAAATCCGAATGTCCGCTTTGCGACCTAAGCTTGCTCTTTTAGCCGAGTAGCCCGTCCGGTAGACCGTTGTTGAAGAGGAGCCTTTCGCCACAGCTCGGTCCTCGTTTTGGTTAGTCAGCTCTGGGTGACACAGAATTATCGTTGGCTTTTGTGCGAACAGTCGGCTTCAAGACACAACGGGATCTACGTCTTTATCCGTTTCATGATTCCATCAAATTTGAAACCTATATCACCTCTGTGAACCAGGGCACTGACAGTGCCTTCCTTCCCAATTCACAGAGGTAATTTCAATGGCTGAACAATGCCCCAACTGCCTGTCCCGGCGGATTGGCAAGAACAACTACGGCAAGAAAACCGCTGGCGTGGTCGGCGCGTCTGCCGGTACCTATGGCGGCTATGCGGCTGCCACGGCCGGTGCCCAAGCGGGTGCTGCACTGGGAATTGTTGCCGGTCCCGTCGGTGCAACTGTGGGTGGTATCGGCGGTGCGGTCATTGGTGCGCTGCTGGGTGGTGCCACTGGCGCTTCCGCTGGCGTGATTCTGGGCGATGTCCTTGATGATCGTGTGCTGGACAACCTTCGTTGTCTTGATTGCGGCTATTCCTTCAGTACCGATCCCGACTCCCGCGACGATATCCGCTGATCCCCCTCGCAAATACCATAGGAGAACAACCATGGCTCATCTCATCGAGCAAATGGCCTACGTTGGCCAAACCCCCTGGCATGGTCTGGGGAATGAACTGACTTCCAATCAACCCCTGGAGGTCTGGGCAAAACAAGCGGGCCTAGACTGGAAGATTCAGGAAAGCCCTGTCCGCTTTGTCACCAACTCCAGTGGCACCCTGGGTGAAATTCTGTCCTACCCGGATTCGAAAGTGCTTTACCGCTCGGATACCAAGGCTCCGCTGTCGGTCGTCGGTAATCGCTTCAAAGTGGTCCAGCCCGAGGAGATCCTGGAGTTCTATCGGGATCTGACCGAAGTGTCTGGTTTTGAGCTGGAAACAGCCGGTGTCCTTAAAGGTGGCCGCAAGATGTGGGCTCTGGCCCGCACCGGCCAATCCGGCATGCTCAAGGGCAACGATCAAACCAATGCCTACGTTCTGCTGGCCACCGCTTGCGACGGAACCATGGCAACCATTGCCCAGTTCACCAGTATCCGTGTGGTTTGCAACAACACACTGGCTGTTGCGCTGAAGGGCTCTAGTGCCAACGCCGTCAAGGTGAAGCACAACACCGCATTCGACGCGGACCTGGTGAAGAAGCAGCTTGGAATTTCGGTCAGTGCATGGGACGACTTCATGTACCGACTAAAGATCCTGAGTGAGCGAAAGGTGAAGACCACAGAGGCCAGGAACTACTTCCTGAAGGTATTCACCGATGATTCCGGAAGTGGTGTTGGCAAAACCAACGAGCGGTCTATGGCCAAAGCGCTGTCCCTCTATGAAGGCGAGGGCATGGGTGCCACGTTGGCTTCTTCTGACGGCACAGCCTACGGGTTGTTGAATGCAGTGACGGAATTCATTGATCACCAACGCCGAGCGAAAACCGTGGACCACCGACTGGACTCCGCCTGGTTCGGAACCGGCGCCGCTGTTAAGAACCGTGCATTAGAACAGGCCATGTCACTGGTGGCCTGAGCCAATCCCGCGAATCTCAAAACCGCCATAAAGCCCACCGGAGCCTGATGCTCTGGTGGGCTTTTTTTATGTCTGGAGGAAAACACCATGGGCATGCGTGCAAACACAATTCAGAAGCAGCGTCCGGCCTTGCGCCTGGTCTCCACCAAGGGCCTCAGCCGGGATGAATGGCTAAAGGTACGTAAGCAGGGCATTGGTAGTAGCGATGCCGCTGCGGCCGTTGGCATGAACCCTTATCAATCCCAGCTTGAGCTCTGGATGGTCAAAACCGGCAGAGATGCTGGCTTACCAAAGCCGGATTCAGACGATCCGACTTCACCGGTTTACTGGGGCCATATCCTGGAACCAATTGTGGCCGAGCAATACAGCCAGCAGACGGGTCGGAAAGTGCGCCGGGTGAATGCTGTATTACAGCATCCAGATCCGCAAAAGCACTGGATGTTGGCCAACCTGGATTACTCAGTCGTTGCCGATGAAGACGTGCAGATCCTCGAGTGCAAAACAGCCGGGGAATTCGGGGCACGACTCTGGAAAGAGGGTGTGCCGGACTACATTCAATGCCAGGTTCAGCATCAGCTGGCCGTTACCGGCAAACAATCAGCCGATGTTTGTGTGCTGCTTTGCGGGCAAGAGCTGAAGATCTACCGAATTGAACGGAATGAAGAGCTCATTGAGGCGCTGGTTGCGCTGGAACGCCAGTTCTGGACGTTCGTTGAAACGGATACCCCGCCTCCCGCTGACGGAACCGATTCTGCCGACAGGGCATTACGCCATTTGTACCCGGTGGACCAAGGCGAAACCCTGGATTTCAGCCAGAGCAAGGAACTGTCCCAGGCATTCGACGAACTTCTGGCTATTCGGTCTGAAATGGAAACCCTGAAATCCACAGAATCACACCTCAAGCAGCGAATACAAAGCCAGATGGGCGAGGCCTCAAAGGCCACCTTCCCAAGTGGCAGTGTTAGCTGGAAACGAAGCAAAGATTCCGTCGGGCTGAATACGAAGAAGCTGCTCCAGGAACAGCCAGAGTTGCTAGAGCGCTACCCACTCACCAGGCCGGGAAGCCGGCGTTTCCTCATTCAAGCATGAACACCCCTTGGCCACGCGGGTCTGACAAGTGCCCCGTGGCCCTTTTTAGGAGAGTCATCATGATTAAAGGTTTAGCGATTACGCCGCCCGTGTTGGGGCGCATCAGCATTGGCCGGGTCGTTGAGAAGAACGGCATCCGGCTTCCGCAAAAAGACAATCAATTCACCATCACCTCGCAGATACAGGAGAAGGATGGGTGGGTGCTCCACCCCATGGACGAAGAGCTGCGAAAGGACGCACCTAACGGCAAGTTGCGCACCATTCCGGTACGTATGTTGTTCAACGAAGCGGATCTCAACTTGCGAGCCGAATACACCATGTTCGATCGTAAAAGCGGGCGGCCCATGTGTGTAGGTAACGGCGACACCTGTAAGCGTCTGACGCAGTCAGGAGTGCAGTCTTTGCCATGCCCAGGACCAACGTTGTGTGAGTTTGGCAAAGGAGGTCTATGCAAACCCTATGGTCGTCTGAACGTGAAAGTGGGTAACGACGATGATCTTGGCACCTTCATCTTTCGCACCACAGGCTACAATAGCATCCGGACACTTGCAGCCAGGCTGAGCTACTACCAGGCAGTCTCTGGTGGTCTATTGGCGTACATGCCGTTGGAATTGAAGCTGCGAGGTAAAAGCACGACGCAGAGCCATCGGACGCCAATCTACTATGTGGATCTAGTGGTCAAAGAAGGGTTGTCACTGCAGGATGCGGTGGCTGAGGCTGGGGCAAAGGCCAGGCAGGTAAAAGAAGAGGGAGTTGATCAGGCTGCGTTGGATGCTGCGGCTGCAAAGGGGTTCGGCAATGCGCTGTTTGAATATGATGAAGATGAGATGAGTCAGGTGATTGAGGAGTTTTACACAGTGACTAAAGATGCAGACAAGGGGCCAGTGGACAGTTCCTCTGTCGTATCAAAGCTGCAAAGGGGCCTCGAACCTGCGACGTCAGCATCCGGATGACATTAAACGAGTGGTCCTGCATGGGCCACTCATCTGGCCTGCTGCATGTTTATTTTTTGGTTGCGGAGGGATGCTGCTGAGGTAAAAGGCAGGGGCCTAGTCAGACCACATGGTAACGAACTATGGTTTGGTCTAACCTGCTGATTGATTGAAGGGAGTTGCAACGTGTTGGAGTTCGGGTTGAGTCCTGTTCTAGCCATCAGCAAGGAAGCGGAGAAGTAGCCTTGAAAACTAACTATGTACTGATCGACTTCGAAAATGTGCAGCCGAAAAACCTCGAGCTGCTAAAGGGTCATGGCTTTAAAGTCCTTGTTTTCGTGGGCTCTAAGCAGGTGAAGATTTCATTCGATCTCGCTTGTGCGATGCAATCTCTAGGCCCTGATGCCGAATACGTAAAAATTGAGGGAAATGGGCCGAATGCTCTGGACTTCCATATCGCGTTCTACATTGGGAACATCGCGGCAAAAGATCCCGATTGCTACTTCCATGTCATTTCAAAGGACACCGGCTTTGATCCGCTGATCAAGCACCTGAAAACCAGGAAAATCTACGCTCAGCGAGAAAAGGATATCACCGAAATCCCACTTCTCAAGATCGCAAACTCAAAATCTATGGCAGAGCGTATTGATGCCATCGTTGAATTCCTTAGAGCCCGTGGATCGGCCAAGCCAAGGGCCGTGAAAACGCTGTCTAATTCAGTGAACTCCCTATTCATGAAGAGGCTCGAAGAAGAGGAGTTGGCGAAGATTATGGATGAGCTTGTTCGCCAGAAAATCGTCATTACGAATGGTTCCAAGGTCAGTTACCAGTTACCCGGCAAGCCTTAACGGCTGCTCCGTGGCTTTATAGAGCTGCGCTAAATTTTGAACGAAGTGGTGTTATCTATGTTGAAAGTGGCTGTTATGGTGGGATTGATCTTCGCCCTTTACGGGTGCGCATACAGCATCAAAGATGTAGATGTGAGCGGCAAGGAGCCAAGCTGTATCAGGGAGTGCGCAATGAGTTATTCGACGTGCGTTTCTCAGGGCAACCAGGTTGGCTTCAAAACCGAAACATTGCGAGCATGCAGGGAGTCATACGTTGTTTGCACCAATACCTGCCCAGCCCAGTAGTCGTTAACAAAGCGCGTCTTTCGAATGCCTTTTGCCGGTACACGCCTCAAGCCGCAGCTGCTGGCAGTAGCCTCTAAATCAAAAAGCAATTGAACAGGAGATAATGTTTGCTGTACTTAATCGCAGTAGTGATGGGGTATTTCGTCGGAACGAATGCTCTGGTTGAAAAACAGGCAAAAGGATTCGTTGGCGCAGATTATGCGAATCCTGCGATGAGTATGTTGTCGTCACTTGGTGCTTTCGGCGGATGGTTTTGTATTTTGCCCGCTGCGTATTTTATTGGCTCTGATTATGGGAACGGATTTCTCGACGGACTCTTCTTCGTGCTTGCTTCGATTGGAGGGGCAGTGCTCTCCGGATTTCTTCAAATTCCAGGTTTGAATTACCTTCTTAGCGTAGTCACCATATTCGTTAATATTGCCCTTGCCTTTGTTGTTTATTCAATGACTTAAGTTGAAACCCCAATAGCCGTAAAGTGCTGCAATGGCTGGCTTCAAAAGATGTCACTGTTTGGGCTTCTGTAGGCTTTTTTAGGTCTGTGCCAAGCTGTATTCGTAATAAGGAAAGACGATGAAGAAAGAGATAGTCATGATGGTTTCCGCCTTAGCGGTTGGGGGCGGAGGGTACCTGCTAGGTTCACAGCATGAAGAAAATCAAGCCGCTTTCTCCTCAGGGTCAACAGACCTTGCTTCTGCACAAGAAGGCAACCTCCTCCGTCTTGTTGATGCAGGCGGGACAGTGCGACCATTATCGAACTCAAAGACCTGGGGGAAAACGTCATTCGATGACACTATTCTCCAACTCAACTACCAGACAGATGTCAGGCCAGAGTTCCTAAGGGTTGGGCGGAACACCCCAAATGGAACTAGGTTCCTAGCCAAGTTCCCTGGGGCTGCCGTTAATTTGCCACTGGAGTTCAGTGACAGTTTCGAGGGCTTCAACAAGTGGGGCGACCTTAATCAGGGCTACTACGTCCAAATTGCGGAACATGATTTCGACAGCGACGATGTGCCTGAAATCGTTGTTGCTGTTGGAAATGGCTTGCTCGACATGGCTGTGAATGTTGTTAAATATCATGCGCCTCAGTCTTCTAGTAATGCCGGCCGCGCAGAGAATTGGGAGTTGATCGGTTCATTTTCGGGTCAACAAAAGGCATATCTTGGACAGGGCACCATCGAGTTACCAGTCGGATCACAGGGCCTTTTTAGAGAATATACCTGGGTAAAACGTAAATTCGTCAGGACCGACTAGGCTCTTTTGTTCCGAGAAAAGCTGAGTTTGAAGTGTCTTAGGATCAAAATATAAGGGAAATAATGAAAATTTTATCCGTAGTGTTGACCGCTTGGTTCTCAATTATTTTTAGTGGTGCTGCGTTCGCTGATGGCGACGACTTACTCAACGATTGCAGTGTGCTGGAGGTGCCTAACGAGGACGCGACATTAAATTTTGAGTATGGACTCTCACTCGGTACTTGTACGGGAATGGTGCAGGGGCTGACTAATCTGAATAAGATTTATGAGGTTTTGTTGGGCGATGGCGCTTTATTTTGTACCCCTGAGCAGGGTGTCACTAATGGTGAGGCTGCAAGGATCGTTTTGAAATACTTGGAAGACAACCCTCAAAAACTGGGCCAACACGAAGTTGAGCTTGCAGTTCAGGCCTTTAGAGAGGCGTTTCCTTGTAAATAAGCTTCGGTGCAATATCTGTGCGAATTCCTCTAATCGTGTCCTATTTCAGTTGCTCTTCGACAATCTGGGCTTGGAATTCCGGCAAAGATGCAGGTAGGGCGTTGGCAGTGTTTAATTCGCGTTTATTTAGCGCCACCGAGCCTTTGGCGGACACAATATTGACGGTGGGAGCGCTAAACCCAGGATGAAATCGTTGGACTCTTGCGGTTTATGAACGAGTACTACGTGTGCGTCTACATCGACCCCCAAATTTCGAAGGGTTTTATTATAGAAAGGGGAAAGGCTCCGGAAAGTATGCTCATGTGAACGATGAATCTGATAGCGAGAAGACCTGGCGGATTAAGGCAATCCGGAAAGAGGGATTGGGGTCGCTTTCTCGAGGACCTCTGCTTTGTGCTGGCCTCGATTGGAGGCGCAGTAATATCGGGGTTCCCTCAAATTCTTGGTCTGAACTATCTGTTGATCGCGGCCACGATTTTTATTAATGTCCCTCTGCTATAAAAGCAAGAACAAGGAGTAGTTATGCAAGCACTCGCCCTGATCGGATACATTGCTTTAGGTTTGTTCCAATTAGCAGCGGTAATGGCCGGCCTCGAGGATTGGGTAGGCTTGCATTGGATAATCGCTGTGCCCCTAGCGCTATTTATCGCCTATATACCACTGATAGGCACAGTCATCGGTATGTTTGGAGCTGTAACTGCTTGGCATTGGTCATGGTTGCAGGCGGGTGGATTATTCTTTGGCCCATTCGTTATCATTCTAGTATTTGCAATGGTTTCCGGCGCATTGGAGAACCGTAGATAATGCCAATCGCCGTCATCTACATAGCAGCGGCCATGTTAATTCTAGGTGCAGCTCCGCTGCCCTATGGCTATTATGTGTTGCTACGTCTAGTTGCCACAGGGGTCTTTTTCTGGGCCGCTGTTGTTTCCCATAAGCAAAAATATTCTGTTTTACCTTGGCTTTTTGGACTATGCGCAATATTGTTCAATCCGATAATTCAAATTCATTTCCCTAAAGAAATATGGGCCGTGATTGATATTGGTGCTGGATTGTTTCTTTTAGCTGTTCAGGCCAAAATCAGGGAATATTCAACCAAAGAGACCTGACACATTCAGGCACAGCGCTGCAACAATTCGGAAGTCCTTACCTTCTCTACTCAATGACGAAGTCAAACGAATCCATGGGACCGACGACTTCTGCTTCGACACTGATTTTTACATCACCGATACGCAGAGCTTCGCGCATTTCCTGGCGAATTTTGGACTTTAGTTTGTTGCTTATATCGTCCCTCGCTTTGTCGGTGGTGAAATACTCTCGCACCATTTTTTCGGTTATCGCCTGTCCGTTTTTTCGGCTTTCTCGAACCATTATAGCGGCCACAAGGCTACTATTTATCAAGTAGCGTTGACGGATATTACAGGTCCCTTGCTGATATTCTGCCATGTTAGCCATCATAGCCGTGCTTGCATCCTTTATGATCGGCAAACTTGGTTGATTTTGAATAGCCTCAGCTTTGACCTTCTCGCAAAAAACTTCGGTAACTCTGTCTGAGTAAGCCAACGATGGAAGGAAGACAAGAACCATGAAAATATAGCGCATAGAAATTCCTTTTGAGTCGCACAGTTTTGAGCGTGCCAGTTAAAGTCTTCCGATAGCCTGAGCCAAACCTCGCATATCAATTATTTCCTGTAGGCGCATTATCCAGAGACTGGATCGCATAAAGGAATGTCATTTTATCAACCTTGCTGAAGAGGAGAGGATTTGCTCCGATACTGTCGGTATATTGTAATCCCTCGACTTTCCCAGACTGACCCCACATATTTGTATAGTCGTCCTCGAGACTGATGGTGTGTTCGCTCAATACGAATCCATCCTTGTCCTGGAATTGAAGAATAATTCGATCGTAACTGTTCTGTTTCAGCGCTTCTGTAAGCCACTCGAGGTCGGTGGGTTGGGGTTTCTTGGGTGAATCGTCATAAGGAACCGGAGCTACGTAGTTGGATAGTTCAAGCTTGTAAAATAGGCGGTCTTCAATTTGTTTTGCAGTAACATCGACTTTCAGCTTTTGTTCGATGGAGCTATCGATATTCAGCTTTTTCTCAGTGGAAATCGACAGCTTCTGCAAATCAATCAGCCTGGTGTCCTTTACCAAGGCAACGCTTCCGGTCTGCTTGTTAATCAGGTAGGTCTCGCCAGAGACTTCTTCCAAGTCATAGGGATCTTGCTCGTAGCATCCAGATAGGCCTAACAGCGCGCTCGCCAGGATAAGTTTTTTCATTATTCCCTCAATTGTTTATTCGTAATGTGCGAAAACGTCAGCAACAGACGACTGTGTTCAGAATTGGTCAGGAGGTAGCTCGCTGGTTCTGAGATTTCCGTCGCTCACCCGGTACAACGTAACGGTATAGCCGCTAATTTGTTGGCCCTGGATGTAGAACCGGAAAGGTGTATCTGCTTTTTTGTACGCTGTTTCAGGACCAAAGAGGTGCTCCGTGCCATACCAGTTTTGACCTGAGGCATATTTCAGTTGGTAGGTCCCCAGGGGTACCTCGAGATCAACGGTCGACCCACCGCGCACAAAAACATCGAGGACATTCCTTCCAGTGGATATGTTCTCCAATCTGACCAGGTAATTTGCTCCTGAACTTGTCTTGATCTGCAGCGGGGCTTCACCGGATTCGTTTGTGTAGCGGTCAATAGTCCCAGTCGCAGGAAGAGCGAGTTTTGGTTCACTGAAAGCGGGCTCGTCTAGAAACTCATTTGCAGACTGAGTACCGGAGCTAGATGTTCCGTTGCCAGCGGCAGGTTGCTGATAAGTCGTACTCGATGGCGGAGTGGGAGTTGAGGTAGAAGCGTTGTTCGCGGACTTGTAGTAGAGAAAACCGCCTACCACGAGGCCGATTACAATAAATGGGCTAACGAATTCAACGACAGACCGAAGCAGAGATTTGGCGGATGCCTTAGGGTTGTGTCGTTTTATTTTTTTCTCGAAAGCTTGGCTGGCGGATGTTGGAGTCCAGCTTCCCTTTTCAAAGTCCTGAGAGTGCAACCCCTGCCAATTGTCCCCATGAGTAAGTCCCAGTTTGGCTCTAAGTGCTCCGATGTCGCTCAGAGCGGTATGCACTTGGTCATACGTTTTCCTCCGGCCTTCGCTGAGCAGCACTTCGGTTGCATCTTCCTTAAGCCTGGCATCACTGCAGGATTGAACGGCTTTTTGAATCTCTTGAAGCGACGCTTTCGGACTGACTCCGAGCCGGCGGTATAGGTCACGCATATTTCACCAGGTAGTCGTAAGCTTCACGAATTCGAACAAACGTCTGGGATGCTGCAGCGACAGACTCCTCGCCTAGAGATGAAAATCGATCCGGATGGTGAATCTGGGCAAGCCTGCGGTATGACTGTTTGATTTCTTCTTTGCTAGCACCAGGTTCTAACCCGAGAGTGGCGTACGCTGCGATTGCTTTGCTTGAGTGTCTGGGTTGTTCATGGTGATTGTTGGTGCTATCAGATCCCTTTGATTGCTGTGACGAGTCTTCTCGAGCTCTCTCACGGTCCTGCCAATATCTTGCGGAACTGACATCTGATGGAGTGGGGATCTCCCGACCGGTCATATTGACAAAGGTTTCATTTAATCCCGCTCGGTTAACACCGAGGAGGTCTGCAAGAAATCTGAGAATGTGGTTTTCTGAAGGAAGCAGTAGCCCATCCGCAATGGAGATGCCGATCGCCATTTCCATGAACAGATGAGCTTTTTCCGCTTTGAAATGTGATGAAACAATGTCGCAGGCCAAATGAATTGCGGCGAGGTCGTGATTCTCAGCAATGCGGATGAGCTGTTGGATTGAGATTCCATGTTTAGCAGCTGCTGAAATCTCGGAAAGTTGTTTTGCTTCTGTTTTATCAACGTTGCCGTCGCTTGCCGCGATCCATGCAAGTATCAACAGAATTGAGGTTCCGAGCTGATTGTTACTTTTGAGAATCAGCTGCTCGAATTCTGAAAAATTCTGGTCCGTCACTACAGAGACCTCTTACCCATGGCCTGTTCAATCAATCCCATCAGAAGCCGTTTCCGTTCATCAAAGAAGCCATGAAAATCGTCTGCTCGTAGTCTTTCGGTTGGGATGAAGTGCTCGGAAAGTATGGCATCCATCTCCCCATTATCCAGTTGGACCTGATCGTGATTCTGCAGTTTGGCCAGATAAGCCGACGGAGCATCTCCACCAATCATTCGGTTTGCTTTGTATGAAATTGGCGTTTTGTTGATGATTGAGTCGTAAACCTTCGGCTGGATACCCTGGGCTTCACACCAGGCGCGGGGGAAGATGTGATGGATGTCCAGTGCCACCTCTTGAGTATCCAGTTGCTGAATGCGCCCCTTCCAGAAAAAATCGGAGGCGCCCTCTCGGAGTATCAGCACATTGATACCTTTATAGGCGGCGCTGAGTCGACTGCGGAGTGATTCAAGTCGCTCGGGGTCAAACGATGCATCGGTCACTGTTCTGGGAACTTCGGTGTCGTTCTCGATCCAATTCATCAGCTCTTCAAGATCGACCGCAACTCGAGTTTCTACGGCACCACCATAAAGTTCGCCCAGCACACCCGACCAATACCACCGAGACAGTTTTTTATGGATCTTTGGCTCTCTCCAGCGCTCGCCAAGGAGAGTTAATACTGATGCAAGGGGAACGAGTTGAGTGCCATAGGGAAGCTCTTTGCGGCTATAGAAACATTCACCGGTCAGAAACTTGGCGGCTTCGATGAAACCGACTTCGACCTCGTCTGCCCATTTTTTATAAGCTGCGAGAGGGAGCTCCAAAACTGAAGCCCGTTTGGCACTCACTGGACGAATCTGCTTTCCCTGTTTTCCGTCCGCTATGTCTTGGTACTTGCGCTGGCGTGTATGTAGTAGGGTAATTGCCTGCAAAAAATCGGTGCTTTCTACATCCGCAAGTAACTCCTGAGTGGCCAATCGCGATTTCCTGGAATTTACTTTGCGCTCGTCCGAGCCGAACCAGTCGTCCCGCAGGTTGTAGTTCTCCGCAGCATAACTGGCCGTCATGAGCTCGAATACAGAAAGCTGGACACCGCCGGTATTAACCTTCTCGAAGACAAGACAGACGGCTTCTTTCGATGTCTCTTTTTTCAGTTCGATAATTGGAATCTGATAAGCAACGAAGGCATCGATTACCTTCTTCTTGAACATCAGGAATTGCTCCATGCCATCCCGATTATGTTGAAAGAGCTCTTGAAGCCATTGGGAATCGTCGAGGATCAGGTCGCAAGGGAAGTAGAGTTGCTTGCATTCCAGTTCTCGCGTTGAGAGGTCAAGCTCGATGTCCCGTCCGAAATTGGACCGAATCTGTTTTTTCTCATCCACGCTTATGATGGCATCCTCAAGGCGGTCCTCGCCCTCAAGCGCCAACTGGATGTCGAAGTAATAGTGCCGCGATATTTTGCTCCCTTTGGCTGTGCGGGTTGCTACCGGGCTGATAAGCGCAACTGCTTGAGTCAGGCTGGTCAGGCGTTGCTGGCCGTCCAGGATCAAGCGCTCAGGCGAATTTGTCGCTCGGTCGATCGGGACACCCTCAACCCGGCGCACCTGGAACTGAACTTCTCCCCCCGTTTCCATCAGCATGACAGCACCTACTGGGAAGGATCTGGCGATACTAACCAGTAGGCTTTTCACATGATCATCGTCCCATACCCAGCCGCGCTGAAAATCCGGGAGTTGGATTTTACCGTTGGTGATGTCTCGCAGGAGATCGGGGAGGGAGCGCTTGGTACTGTCGAAGGTTGTCATTCTGCGTCCTTGAGAAAAAAATAATAGATTGCGGCTTTTATGTAGTGATACTGGACTGTAGTTCTGGGATGTTCAAGCGAGGGTGCAGGTCAGCATATCTGGCCAACGGGTTGTCCGTTAGCCAGATATGCGATGAGCAGCAATCCTAGTTCAATTGATAACAGGGGCGTTTTCCAGGGAACTAATGAGCCCCTCCAGGTCCTTTGCATGGACCGGTTTTCGCCTCTGTTTTGCCAGTTCTTTGTTAAGCTCGGCGAGGGCACTCGGTTCTTCACAGAATTTTTCAGCCAACTCCAAGGGTGTCATGTCGTGTGAATCTCTCTGCCAGGCAAGCTGCGGTGATAGCTCAATAAGCCGATCAATTGCATACGCATTTCCTGACCAAGCTGCAGTATGCATTGGTGAACGCCCGTCTACAGTACTTAAATCCGTATTGCATGGGTGGTTCAATAATGCGTCGATAGTTTCTTTGTCGTGCGATTTCACAGCAGCATGCAGCGCAGATCTACCTTCAAAATCCTTAAGGTCAGGGTCTGCACCAGCGTCGAGGAAGGATTGAACCAATTCCGCATCACCCTCCTCAGCAACCAGCATCAGGGGAGTCTGGCCCTTGAAATCAGCGTAATTCAACTGCTTTTCAACCTTGCTCGCGAGCAATTTGATTGCCTGCCTCCAGGTTGTTGTTACCGCTTCTACTCGTTGCAGCTCTGATTCGAACTCTGCCGGGGCGATACGCCGTAATTTGGGGAGTTGATCAGTGAAATGGGATCGGAGCTTGATCCACAGCATCAGAACCGAATCTCCGGTAACGCATTTCAAGCTATTGCTGAATTTGCGGGAGTTATCCTTAATCCAGTTTTCCAGTCCGGGTAAGTCGCCAGACATGATGAGACCAAAGGAGTCCTTCAAGGCATGCTCGGAGACGGGCTTCATTGGTTCAATGCCGGGATAGGGGCTGTATAGCTGATGCCAGAAATAATCGGCGGCTTCCCGTGCTGAATCGTAGATGTCTAACACCTGACGATTGTTGAAGACGCCCCAACCAAGCATAGCCCGATAGTATCTTTCGTGGTTATTTGGGAATAGCTTTTGGTTCGCGACTTCAGTGGCGAGGCAATCCAGGGCGATCTCACCCTTGAGAGTTCCGAACGCCTTCTCGTTCGACGCCTCAAAAGCTTGGCGGAAGCTCTTTGACGCATTGTTGATGTCGTTCATGGCCAGATGGTGTTTGGCCTCAAAGTGAAGCAACAGTGCCCGCCAATTCTCATAGGCAGAATTTTGCTTGGCTTCATCCAAAAGCGATTCGACCCGGGTAGAAACGTCGTTTGGCAACCTCTTCTTGCCTTGGCCACCTAGGTAGTTGCCAAGCTCAAGTAGTATTGGCTGAATCTTCTGTTCGGGAGTGTCCGCCAGCTCTTTCATTCTCGAGGTCGCAGCCCACCTCGCTTTGGGTGAAAGTCCCGCGAAGTTTGCTACTTGAGCCATGACAGCGAAGCGGTTTTCCTTTTGAAAAGTCCGCCAGGGTGAGGCCGTTCTAGCCCTCTCTATGAGGTCTCGAGCGGATTTTGCTTCCTCTGCGTGGCTCCTGAGCAGCTCTAGCCGGGAACGAACTATCTGCACGTGAGTCGGCGCATCACTGCCAACGATGTCTGTCAGTTCATCGCCAGACCTTGATAAAGAGAACAGCTGGGTCAGCAATTGCGCCAATTCGAGATTTCCGGTCTCACGCTTTGAAGGAAGGATGGACAGGTAAAGAGTGTTTGCGTCCCAGGGTTCAAGCTGCGCTTCGAACCAGGCATTTTCTGCCGCCTCGCCAGAACTTCGAAAGTTGCGCCAGGCTTCTATCGTAAGATTGTAGACATGCTTATAGCTCGCAAGAATTTGCAGCAGTTTGTTCTGCTCGAAGTCAGAACATAACTTATCGACACCGGGGCAGAGCTTTTTCAAGAGTCGGTCGTAACCGTCTTGCATCAACCTAGCGAAAAGCAGGCGTTGGCGGATGATCTTAGCAGTTGGTTTCTGGTAGCGGTCTGCGACCAGACGTACCAAAAGTTCCTTTTCAGATTCCGTTGCTTGACCATCGATTATTCGCTTCACATCGTTATCGTTGGCCATTGCAAGCTCTCGCCTGAGAGCATCCTTGTTATCATCCAATTCTCTACTCTTCAAAAAGGCCACTGCGGCGTCGAACCGGTGCGCAGCAGGCTGGGCTTCGTCGATTTCAAATGTGCCTTCGAAGGGAATGGCCAAGTCGTCAGGAAAAAACTGATAAATCTTGTCGTGGTAGGGAAGGGTACCGTTTCGCCAGTTGTAAAAGGTTCTGGTGAAGGTGTCGAAATCATCTTGACCGTTACCGCTTTTAGCCCCAGCTCTGGCCAGGGAAAGGCTCTCAATCGAGCCGCCAGCTAAATCCGTCAGCCAATCGACAACCTGCTTCACAGGAAGATCTATTTCCATCCCCTCAGACGTTGTGCGCGGTTCTGGGAGATACCAAAAGCTTCCCCGAGGCATGCCCCGATCTAAATTGCCGTGTAGGTTCCAGAAGGCTGTGTGGCGGGCAATGCCGGGTATAAAGAAGTATCCCAATAATACCCAGAGGACCTGTTCTTCATCGGCCTGAAATGTCCATGTATTGCATTCCAGCCCCTTGAGGGCATTCCCGAGTTCCGTCAGGTTGGTCATGAAATCTGCGCGCGCTTGCCCGTCAAATTCGAGCTCATCGAATATCTCACGAAGGATCCGCTCGCCCATTACCGTGTGCTCTGCAAGGCGCATGTTTCCGGTACTAAATTTTCTTTTGATCTTCGTCTGATCCTGCTTGAGCCCCAAGCTTTGATGGATTTCCATCAATACGGTCTCAATCGAAGGGAAGGCAGCCATATATTTCTCCTTGGTTAGTGATGGCCCCATCCTTGTCGAAATTGGTAGCGCTTTCACTGAAAAGTGGCGTACCCCCGTTATTTAAATGAACTCGGTTCAGTGAGGAGGGGGGGTACGGCGGATTTCATACTGGGAAGGTTTGACGCCTGACATTCTGGCTCCTCGATCAATCAATAGGAGCTTTTATGAATCAAACTTCGCATTCCATACCCGTTGTCGTCAATTGGCACCTGACAGAGGCCTGCAACTTTTCATGCCGATATTGTTATGCCCATTGGGAGCGCGCTGAAAGCGTAAAGGACTTGATCAGAGAGGAATACCAGGTTCGTGCCTTGGTGACAGAGCTTGGACGATTCTTTCGCTCGGATGGCGCCGCCAAAAAGTTTGGATTCTACGGTGCCGATCCACGTTTGAACATCGCAGGTGGGGAGCCATTGCTCGTTCCCTCGGCAGTGTACACAGCTATCCACCACGCGCGCCGGCTTGGTCTTCGGGCTTCTTTGATTACCAACGGGGCGTTTTTGACCGAGGAGCTATGTAAATCACTAGCGCCCGGCCTTGATATGCTCGGGGTTAGCATCGACTCTCGAGAATCCGACACCAACAACCTTATCGGCAGAGTTGATAGTCACGGCCAGCTTCTGAATCTGGACTCTCTCAGCAGCTCTTTTGAGGTCCTGAGACGTTGCAACCCTGCATTAGCGGTGAAACTGAATACCGTGGTCAATCGACTGAACTGGAAGGATGACCTCTCGAGTGTAGTTGACTTAATACAGCCCGAGAAATGGAAAATTCTCAGGGCGCTGCCGGTAGTTGATCAATCAACTAGCGTTACCGACGTCCAGTTCCAGGCTTTTGTTGCGCGGCACTCGGCTTATCGATCAATCGCGGTGGTTGAGGATAACCAGGACATGCAGGAGTCCTACATCATGGTTGATCCTCAGGGGCGCTTTTTCCAGAACTCGCCATGTTCAGTGGGATATCAGTACAGCGAACCTATTCTCGAGGTGGGTGCAGAACGCGCATTCTCGCAAGTAGCTTTTAACTGTTCCCGTTTCGCGTCGCGGTATTCCGGAAGTGCCGGAGGTACGTCGTGACATTTTCATCAGATAAGGATATCAACCTATTCGTAAAAAGGTTGGTGCAGAATGGGTGGCGTTTCAAGCGTGGCAAGAAGCATGGGAAATTAATGTCGCCTTGGGCCGAGGGGATGGTTGTTGTGCCGTCAACACCAGGTAAAAGTAGGGCATTGCAGGAAATGGAGTCCCTTGTTAGGCGGATAGAAGCTCACCGATGAGTAAGAGCCCAATATGTCTTGGGACTTCAATACTTCGGATAAAAACTGTTCAGTAATAGACCCTTGTAAGATCGCGGATTGCTGGGGGTATGGGCTGATTCCAAGGGATATCTGAGTTGTTCCCCAAGCGACTGATCGTAGTGGGCAGGTCCTCACCAATTCTGGATCTGGTGTACTCCCTTTCGTATCTCAGGTCATCCTGCTGGATTACAGATTCCTTCAAAAAGATTCTGCCTAGTTTCCAAGTGTGAATCTGCTGGGCGCCATTAAGCTGGTCCACCAATTCCAGAAAGTTAGCGGTACTTGCAGGTCGCGGGTACCAGTATTGGATCGCGCGCTCAATCAGTCTCGACGCTGAGCTGCGCTCCTGTTCATTGGTGACGGAAACCTGAACTATCGTTGGGGTGTTTTCCGGCTTCAGGCCAGGAGGGCGATGCCATTGTTTGCGAAGGGCATGAAGAAGTGCACCTGAATTAAGGTGAGCTACCCCTGGCTTCGTTAGCAATGCAATGATTTTTACGCACGGAACGACATTTGAATGCTGCGACACGTCTGGGTGTGGCTGCAGATTTAATATTGCCAAAGCACAGCGGATTGTAGAGCCCCAAAAGTTCTTCGTTCGAGCTTCTACCAACAAGCTCAGGATCGTATCGATCTCGCCCTTTACCTGCCGGGGCAAGGTCGACACCCCTGGCAAGGTGATCAAGACCCAAGTGGGTGTGGGGGAGTCTAATCTCTGCGTTTCAGTCACTTGACGATCTAGTAATTGCCGAAAGCGGGCAGCCCAACGCATGGCTCTGGTGGATTGACAGTCAGGGCAATGTCGGTGGTGGCACGAAAGCAGGAAGTTGTTGTTGACCCGCCGTTTGGATGGATAGCTTTTTTCACCACTGCCGCATTCGAGTAACATCAGGGCCTGATATTCGAGATCGGCGTGCTTGCGGTAGAACTCTCCGAGATCGACTCTGGAGAGTGTTGGAAATGGGGGCATTTGGAGCGCTCCTAGCTTACAGGGAAATACATGGGCGGTTTGGGGATTAATAAGCACGAGGATCGCTCAGGTCTCCGGCGCCTCTCTCGTGCGCAATGTCGATATAAAAGATGAGGGCTGGGGGTATGTGTGGCCGCTACAATGTCATTGACTCACCAGAAATTCGAAGCTTGATGGGGTGGCTGGGGTTGCCAGGTATCGCACCGACACCTCAGCACAACCTCCCCCGGGTGGAATTGGTGAGTTTGTAATTGAAGCTGCGGGTGATCGTTACTTGCAGCCAGGCATCTGGTCTCTGTTGATTGAACCCAGCTCAAACGGCTATGGCTTCCGGCCAAATCCGAAATTCCGCACCTTCAATGCCCGCAGTGATCGCCTAACCAGCAGCCCGCTCTGGAAGAAGCTGTACCCCTCACACCGCTGCACCGTCCCTGCGAGTGCATTCCATGAATGGCAGGGAAAGCAGGTCTACAATATCCATCCGGAGGGAGAGGCAACTGCCTTGGCTGGGTTATGGCAGTCTTGGCATTTTGGTGAAGAACAGGTCAGTTCGTTTACCGTGATTACCCTGCCACCACATCCGAGATTCAGCCACATTCACCCCAAGAGTATTCCGTTGATGCTACGGCCTGAGGAGTTTGATTTGTGGCTGGATCCGGATTTTCACCACACCGATGCGTTCGCGGAGTTGATGAAAACCCACATCCCGGCTCCGTTGGTGTGTGAGCCGGTTGCAAGTACCGCTTCGTTGGTCCCGATTGGGGCCGTTGAAGTTATTCCGGCGGATGGTTGAGGTTTTGGTGGTGTTCCTGTCGTTGACTGGCGTTTCAGTGCCTAACCCTGTGGGTTTCAAAGCCACTGCAGAGAATGGCGTGGAACATGGCATCAGAGCTTGGTCGGCGCTTTTTGGTCTTCTTTTTAAAACATCGGTGTGTTGGGGCAAAGGTAGGTGGCTGGAGCCTGTCCTTAATATGCCGTTCCTAGAAGTCCCGGTTCATAAAATGCCGGAAAGCCTGATTCATGTGTTCGATAGTTGACTTTAGAGCTCAGGTGTAAAAAACATAAAACCTGAGCTCGCTTCGCAACAGGGGCTGGCGCCCAATTTTATATCAGCGCAATTCTTCGCAGGGATCGGTAGGGATTTCTTCGCAAAGGTCTAAGCAGTTTTCTAGATAGTAGCCTAGGTTGGACGCCTTAGCCTTTAGTAAACGGCGGTAATCAGCCCGACTATTGCTCTTCTTTTCGTCGTTGAAGTAGTCGTATAGATCTTTCAGAGAGCCTTGTTGAGTTGCAGAGCCAGACCGACCGAATATTGCCATAGCGTGAACTTGATCCACTTGGACTTGTGTGAGCGCGTCTAAAGCATCAATGATCGGTTTGCGGATTGACACGAGTTCAGGATGCTGGGCCAGGCTGTCTTGATTGATTTCATGTTCAGCGATACCGCACTTCTTTAGGTAAAGCTTCTTTTCTTCGTTTACAGTTCGAGAGATCTTAATCAGATGCTCCGCTACTTCGGTTGGTGTTGGTGCTGTCATGCTTAGTTCTTCGTTGTGAGTGGTGTCAAGCATGATAGCGCACTGGAACACTGATGAAAGCATTGAACAGTGGGCCTTGACTGGATCAGGTAATTTTCCTTTCCTAAAACTATTTTATAACAGCATATCTGCCGCGACATTGACTACACCAAAGCCTACGCGAGCGGGGATGGGCACGTCGATAATTCAGCGGTCGATGTGCCCCGATTTGGTTGCGTCTAATGACGCCCTCCTGCGTCCAAGGTGTTCAGGGGAGCCTCGTTAAAAGTCTGGCCGATTTAATCTGGCTTGTAATTGCTGTCGACGTCATCCCAGGATTGGTACACTGGGTCAGCGGCTTGCCGGATATCATCGTATTCTTTTGCTGCGTAGTGCGATGGCTCATTATTTAGGTTTGCGAACAGCATCCGTATATCTCCGAAAGTCTCGGCCAGCCTGAGTCCTTGCATCTGCCTCGCCGCTTCCAAAAACAGGGGACGTGCTTGGGTATTCACTTTGGGTTTCGTTGAATATCGGGTAGCACTCACGATTTTATTCCGGAGGTCTTGCCCCTCACCAGCCATTCGGCGTAGGTGGACGACAGGTAGGTAGTGAACCTGTAAGGCTTTTTGCCATTCTTCCGCCCATCGCATTTCCGAAACGTAGTTAACGCCAGCATACATCGACGGGCTAACGCGAAGAAGGCAATGAAAATGGGGATGTGTCGACTCGTAATTATGCCCCCCATCACCTAGGTAACTTTCGGTTACTTCAACAAATCGAATGCTACCTTGAATATGCCGCTTCCAAAAATCACGGTTCATCAAGCGCCGGAAAGCCTGTTTCATGTATTCAATGGTCGCCCTCAGGTCTCTTACACCGCAGTTGCGGACTGTCAATGTCAGGTAGATCCACTTGTCCTTCAAGAGAGAGGGGTTCTGGTCCAGCGTTCTATGGATCTTACTGCAGTACCTCAAGGATTTTCGCCATTGGCAGATTGGGCAGCTACGATGCTTGCAGTACCAAGTGTCGAAGAAAGTACCGTAGACCTCGTCTGAATACGTTCTCAAGCGATTTGCACATTCGAGGATGCGCATGCCATCGCGGAGTGTGTTGCTCTCGGCTAGGAAGTGTCCGGCAACTCCCTGAGCTGATAGTTTTAGTTGGCTCAGGTACTCAAGGGTTGCGCCTTCATGATCACTATTCATGTTGGTAGTCTCCATTTTCGGGGTTTTGGGGTTTTCAGATTTATCTGCTGAGCACGCAGAATTCGGCCCGGTATTGGACCAGTTTGCCGAGGGTTGCCCCGGATTTGTGATGCTCAGGAGGTGTTGAGGGAGTGGTTTGTGATCTAGAGAAGTTGTCTATTATTTAAATAATAAGAAGGGGCTATGCAGCTTCTGGAAGGGTTTCATGTCTTTCAGGCACCTGCACAGTCGCAGTGGAAGCAGAGCACTTCGTCAGCCACTGTTCCACCTCTGCTTCTATCCAGCCTGCGGCCGTTCCAGCCAATGGAACGGGGCGCGGAAAATCCCTCTCATTGATGTACTTGTACACGGTGGACTTAGCTAACCCAGTCAGCGCCATGACGTGCTTGATTCGCAGAATCCTCAGATCGATTTCGCAGGTGTCATCCTCAGTGATGCTGACGGCCCAGGAAGTGACGTGGTTTGAGCGAGAGGGCACTTGATCGCGGTCGCGGATGAGTTGGGCAATCCATTGATTTATCGTGGTAGCGTTCCAGCCAACTGACATGCCACCGAGGGTGATAGCGGGCGGGAACGTTCCAAGGCGCGAAAACTTATATATTGATGAGCGGCCAAGGCCTGTTGTGTGAATGACGTCTCTAAGCCGTAAAATCTGCATGTTTGATCTCCTGACCTATTGGTTCAGAAGATTGGGCGGCGGTGTAAGAAATGATCAGTTTTGCCAAAATGGTATCCGGATCAGTTGGGTTTTAGCTCATTGGGAGCAATATCCGTCCCCGCACTCTGATCTCGCCTGTGAAGTCTGCGATAGGTTGCTCGGTGGCGGATTCACTTCTTCGTTTTAGGTAGACGGGCAAGTATCGGGCACGCCAATGGAGGGGTGGCTAGCCCTGTCATTGCCAGAGTGTTGTGTCTGAGCGCATAGACATCAGAAATGCTGTCTACCGTTATCTTCCCCTGTTTTGGGTCAAGCCCAAGAGCCAGGACAAATTCATTTTTTTGACTCAAACGGGTTTCACTGCCTTCCGTTATTTCCAGCGCGAAGAGCCCCCTTTCGCCTTTGTATGGGATGGGCAGAATTTGGAAATGGTAGTTCTCGGCGTGATTGGGCAGGGCTTCCGAATCTGTGAGAGCTTTCTTTACCCCACGAGCAATATCGCGTACCGCAGTGCTCATACTCATTTCAATCAACGGAAGTATCGCTAGCTCGGGCTGTTTGCTACGAACTACTTTTTTTTGTCTGGAGTTATTGTCGTCATCTACTTCTATGATTGCGCGATAGGTGGATAGCCACTCTCCACGAATTTTGTCGCCAATGATTTTGTTTAGCTGCCCGACGGTCAGTTCTGATAATTCTTTCCAGAGTTCAGATAGCGTTCTTGAGGCAAAGTCGTGGCACAGCCAGTTCAGGAAAATCCAGGTAGAAGATGCCTGCAAATTTCCTGCTCGGTTCGCGAGATTAAGAAGTTCGTCACGTTGGTCGATTTGTACATGCGAGGTACGCCTTTGCTGTAAAAGGCCCTTGCGTAATTCTCTGTATTGGAGGTGAAAATAGTTGAGGTACTCATCTGGGATGGACGGGACCGACGGCCTGAAAATCACAATTCCTCCCGATGAAGATTGCTGGTCGAAATCAGGGTGCCTCAAATTTAATGCGTGAACACTGTTATATCGCCCTGTCAGGCCCGTTGTGTTCCCGCCTGGGAGTGAAACTCGAACGTAGTGAAATTCTCGGAGCTTCGCCATCTGATTCTTGACCTGTCGTATCGCCAATCCAGTCCGTTGAGCAAGGTCAGAAAAACCGATATTTCTGATTATTCCTCCTGCATCAGCCTCTTCAAGCAAGGCAATCATCAGAACTCGCTGCGGTATCGTTAACTGATGCCGCCGCCTGCCGATTGACCGTGACTTCAAATTCAGTAACTCGTCGACTTTGTGTTGGTGTAAATGCGGTTGTTCGTTTAGGGCAAATGAGCATATTTCCGGTTCGTGAATACTGACTTCGTAACGGACCTCATGGAGCTCATTCGGTTTGGTCTCTTGGACTTCTAGAGCGCCCAATGAACGTAGCTCTTTGACGACTTCGTAGAATCGTGACTTCGGCAGTTCAATCGCATTAATAATCTCCGTCACCTGATTCAACCAGGGCGTCGTATTGCCATAGCGTGTGACGAATTTAAGCAGGAAAAATTTTGCAAAAGGTGAGCAAGGAAGCAATGAAAAGCGTAGAAGCATGCTGAACTCAATATATATAGTAGGTACCATATATAGTACTCGTGAAACATAACGTTTGCACAACGTTTGGCATGTGATAGTTTGATAGTTGAGCGACAGAAAAGTAAGTGGGTTTTATTTTCAGATGAGATGGAGTGCCAGTTGAGGTCTAAGGTTGAGAAGTGGGCTGATCGTCTTCAAAAGGAAGGGCTCGTGGATTTTGCGATTGAGCACCTGCAGAAAAACAATGTGCCCCTTCCAACTGATAACCGCAGAAGGTCCGCAGCAGGAATGCCGCGAAGGCAGCAGCTGGTAGAAATGGTCCTGGGGTTGCAAGGGTCAGACGCTGGCAAACTACGTTACCGATTACTCCTAGAGTCGGTTAGGCAGCAGCGGGCAAGCAGGGTCCGAAATAAGGAGGGAAGGCTAATCAAGCGCCTGGATTTGAGGGAGTCCATCTGTGTCAAGTTGGCGGCAATGTCTCGAGCAACCAGACAGCGTGAATCAACCGTGGTTGAGGAGCTTATAACCGATGAGGATGCAGTCAGAAAGGGAGAGAGCGTTGCCCTGAAACGGCAGCGTCAAAAGATAAAAGAGGATTCCAAGAAATTGAGGGAAAGGGAAGGCGAGCTGAAGGCTGCCGGCATTGAACTATCCCGACGGGAGGAGAGCTTCGATAGGAGGCTGGCTCGGCTAGCTGCCTTCGAGAAGTTGCTAAGCGCAATCATTGAATGTGATGTGGATGATCTCGATGTCCAGATTAATATTGATCAAGGCGACGGAATAGAAAGCTTGATTGCATTTTCATCTTCGTCGGGCTCATCAGCTAGCGTGAAGCCTCTAGCCGATGCGTGGAATGAGCTTCTCGGTCAATTTGGCGAGAGTGCTCGCCATATTTGAGTTGAGGCTTAGGAGGCGCAGGTAATTATTCGGACTTCCTGGTTCGGTCTAGGTAATCGGCCCATTCCTGCATCATAGTCTTCCGATCTTCAAGGCGCGCAGAGCGGTTGTAGGCTGCTGCTACCTGGTTTCGTTGCTTATGAGCCAGCTGGAGCTCAATTATCTCTGGTGGCCAGCCAAGTTCATGCAAGAGTGTCGATGCGGTCGCTCGAAACCCATGACCGACCATGGTGGAACCATCGTAACCCATCGACTTGAGTGCCACGTTGATAGTGTTCTCGGACAGCGGCCGGCCCCGTTTAACGGATTCGAACACGAGACTTTGGTGACCCGTGAGGGATTTGAGTTCCTTCAGAATGGCTGCTGCCTGCGTTGACAGGGGCACGATATGGTCAGGCACTTGTCCTGTTCTCTTGGCCTTCTGAGTGCCTTTCATGCGTTGGCCAGGAACGATCCAGGTGGCATTGTCTATATTGATCTCGCTCCATTCCGCGTTCCGTAGTTCGCCCGGTCGAAGAAATAGCATAGGTGCGAGCTTCAAGGCCGCTCTGGTTGTTGCATGTCCTCCATAGGCATCGATGGCTTTCAGTAGCTTGCCCAGTTCCTCGGGATTAGTGATGGCAGAACGGTGTCTGGTGGGGATGGTTTTGAGTTGACCTCTCAGCGTTGCTGTGGGGTCAATCTCGGCACGATCTGCTGCTACTGCAAAGCGAAAGATCTCGCCAATGCGTTGCCGGATTCGGTGCGCGGTCTCGTGCTTACCTTGGTCTTCAATGGGTCTCAACGTCTCCATGACAGTGGAGGCTTTGATTTCCCTGATCGGTAAATGGCCCAGTTTAGGGAAAGCCCATGTTTCGAGCCTTCTCTTCGCAACCTCCAGGGTACTGTCAGCAAGTTCTCCTTTCTTCAGTTTGAGCCAGTCTTCTGCGACAGCCTTGAAGGTGTCCGCCTGCTCTTTCAGGACCGCCTTCTGCTCTTTTCTGACTTCATTTGGGTCAATGCCGTCGGCAATCTGCTCCCGAGCCACCGTTCGACGCTCCCGCGCCAGTTTCAGCGAGACATCGGGGTAAACGCCGAGTGCTAGTGTTTTTTCCTTGCCGCCAAATCGGTACTTCATCCTCCAGTACTTCCCGGACGGCTGTATGTCCAGATAAAGTCCGGCGCCATCGGTAAGCTTGGTTCTCTTGCCGAATTTCTCGAACTTGGCGGATTGGATTTTTTTGTCGGTCAGGAGGTTTATAGGCCTGGACATGACAGATCTTGAGCTCTTTTGGGGGTACAAAATCTACTATAACGGGGAGTACTTCAGTTTGCACCCCAGATGTACCCCCAGAATATGTAGATTAGGGCGGAATGTTGTGGATCGATAAGGACGCCGATTTTAAATAAATGGCTTTTAAAACAGTCGATTGGGGTTTTTGTGGATCGATGCGGAAGGGTGGCTGGTACCCCCGGCAGGACTCGAACCTGCTACCTATCCCTTAGGAGGGGATCGCTCTATCCAGATGAGCTACGGGGGCATTTCAGAAGAGGCGGTATGATAGCGGGCAAGGGCTTGTGGCTCAAGGG
>Ga0208670_100087_pt1 | contig 32823 bp, 32 predicted proteins | sample 24BtaG_FD_184098 | JGI IMG/M metagenome (GOLD analysis project Ga0208670, IMG submission 184098) | Marine viral communities from Cariaco Basin, Caribbean Sea - 24B_WHOI_OMZ_CsCl (SPAdes) (version 2) | ecosystem: Environmental > Aquatic > Marine > Oceanic | place: Caribbean Sea: Cariaco Basin...
GCTATTACCCTATACTGAGCAGAAATATTGCGATAGTGATTATCCAACATTATCTTCCTGCTTTTCTGATAACATCCTTACCTGTATTTTTTATTAATAATATCACTGCATACCAGCCCATCAGTATGATTGAGCGGGCTGTAGATAACGAGTAAAGGCGATTCTGTGCCAAACAAACGTCTGAAAGACCTACTTCCTACCCCTGAAAAAATCCTAGCCAGTCGCACATTAAAACTGTTTGCGCCGCAGCTTGCTGACCCGCGTTTGTGGCATTTTAATCGCCATAGTCTAAATAAAGCGGTTTATATCGGTGTGCTTAGCGCGTTTTTTCCGCTGCCAGGACAAATGTTACTGGCATTAATCGGCGCGCTCATTTTTCGAGCCAATGTCCCGATGGCGCTCGGTTTGACGTGGATTACCAATCCAGTAACCAGCTTGCCGGTGTTTTATGCTGGCTACTATGTCGGTGCCAAAATCCTTGACGTACCGATGATTAGTTTGCGGCTTATCGGCAGGATGATTGCTGATTTTAGCTTATGGGCATTATCAGACGGCGCTAATCCCTTTATTACCTATAAAGGCACGGTATCTCTGACGGCGTTCTGTTTAGGACTCACGATTTTAGCCATCGTTAGCAGCATTGTATGCGGTTTGGCGTTTAAAGCCATCTGGCGCTATAAGACTGTCACCAGCTGGCAAAAACGTCAGCAGAACTCCTCTGACGAAACGCCTAAGCACTAATAGCTATTACTCATTTACAACTATTCATTCAGCACCAGTCATACGATAAAAATAGCAGCATTTTATAAAAATTATTGCCCAAATTTTAGGCGGCGTTATAATTCGCCTTCTTGCTCTTTATGTTTTTCGATAGCATTGAGAATATTATCGGTAAGATTGGTATCCATCACAAAGACATCTATCACCTTCTCGTCTTTGAGCAGCGTATAGCGCTTGCCCGTCGCACTATCTTGCGCCTTTAAGTCGTAATCGACACCCGCTAAAGTAATCGAGTCAAAAACTGGCGTCAGCAACTCTATTTGCGCTTGTTTATCAATGGTGTCGAACAACGTTGGATCCATATAAGGCTTTAAGGGCTCATTACCTTCTTCGATACTGCCAAACGCTTCAATCGGGTCATCGTCTTTATTCATACTATCCATCCTTACTTAATGAATAAGGCTGCCCTATACAGCCTACTTGTTATCTTATTTTTATAAAAAGTCTAACCCTATCATGCTACTGCCTAGTAACAGCAATCATGTAACTTTTAGAAGAAACGGTTAAGAATTTTGTTTATAACATTGTTTATAACGAAAGGTTAAAGGCTTAGTAATCTTCCCAATGACCATTACGCAAGAGTAGCTGACGGTCAGCAAGTGCTGCCAAACTACGGTCATGCGTCACCATCAACAGCGCCGTTTGCATGGTGCTTTGTAGCTCGGATAACAGCCCAAACACACTTTGAGCATTGTCATAATCCAAGTTACCGGTCGGCTCATCGGCCAAGACAAGCGATGGCTTAGTCACCAGTGCGCGGGCAATTGCTACACGTTGACGCTCACCGCCTGACAGCTCACCTGGCCTGTGCGCCAAACGGTGCTCAAGACCAACACTGTTTAAAATATCTATCGCTTGTTGGCGCGCTTCTGTGGTCGACATTTTTGGGCGCATCAGCAGCGGCATAGCGACGTTTTCAACCGCAGTAAATTCCGCCAATAGATGATGAAACTGATAAATAAACCCTAAGTGCTTGTTACGCATCGCGCCGCGCTCAGTCTCATTCATGGTATTTAACAGCTGCCCATGTAGCCAGACTTCACCACTGGTTGGCGTATCAAGTCCGCCGAGCAAGTGTAACAAGGTGCTTTTTCCTGAACCACTGGTACCGACAATCGCAATGCGCTCACCGGCATTGACGGTCAAATCTAAGCCCGTCAATACTTGGGTACTCACCGCCCCTTCATCGTAAATTTTATTAATGTTGGTCGCTTTTAAAATCGCAGACATAGCGCTTCCTTTATTTTATTTATCATGGCATTAACGCCTATATATTACTCGTAACGTAGCGTTTGCGCGGGCTGGATTTTAGCCGCTCGGCGTGCTGGATAAATGGTCGCCAAAAAGCTCAATACAAATGATGCGCTGGTAATCAGCACCACATCGGTCAAACGCAGCTGCGATGGCAGATAGTTCACAAAGTAAGCATCAAATAAATTCAAGCCAAAGCTATTATTAATAAAGCCCAAAATATCACTGACGGTCAGGGCAAAGATAACGCCGAGTATCGTGCCTGCAATCGTACCGATAAAACCAATGACCACACCCTGTACCATAAAGACATGGGTAATCAGACGCGGTGAAGCACCAAAGGTTTTTAGAATGGCGATATCGGCTTTTTTGTCGGTCACTAACATGACTAGACTTGAGACAATATTAAAAGCGGCAACTAAAATAATTAAGAATAACAGCAAGCCAACCATGGCTTTTTCCATTTGAATCGCACCGAACAGATTGCCGTGCGTTTGGGTCCAATCGCTAGGATATAACTGCTCAGGGGCAATGGCAGCAGCTCGTTGGGCGGCCATCGGTGCGTTAAAGATATCATCAAGCTTCATACGAATGCCCTGCGCGCCCTCTGGCAGACGCAGTAATTTTGCCGCATCGCCCATCGGAATAAACGCCATCAGGCTATCTACTTCTGGACTGATGGTAAAGATACCCGTCAACGTAAAACGCTTAAAGCGCGGTATCACACCTGCTGGTGATGGCGACGCTTCTGGCAACACCAACGTCACTTTATCGCCTAAGCGCAGCCCCAAAGATTGCACCATCTCTTCACCAAGCACAATACTGAACTCACCGTTTTGTAAGGTATCAATACTGCCTTCTACCATATGCTCGTTAATGATAGAGACGTTTTTCTCGTACTCAGGATCGACGCCAGTGACCATAATCCCAGCCACTTGACCGTTGGAGGTCAGCATACCTTGCAGCTGGATAAAAGGCGCAACGGCGGCAACTTCTGGATCTTCTTTGATCTTATCTGCCACCTGCTTCCAATCACCGATAATCTCGGTTGAGATCACCGTCGCTTGTGGCACCATACCCAAAATACGAGTCTTTAGCTCCCGATCAAAACCATTCATGACCGATAGCACGGTAATTAATACTGCCACGCCAAGCGTCAGACCAATCATTGAAATCAGCGATATAAAGGAGATAAAACCATTACTACGCTCTGCTCGGGTGTACCGTAAGCCGATAAATAACGCTAAAGGACGAAACATATTCAAACTCTTTATCTTATCCACGTGCGACTTTATTTATGTTATAAAACCAGATGCAACAACCGCCTCGTAGCATTACATTTACTAAGGCGCTTGCTGCAAAAACATATCAATCGAACACAAAAACAGGGGTTATGACAAGCAAAATGCCGCTGTCAAAAGGGAGCTAGTTTGACACAATTTGACTTATATGTGCCAGTCATTAGCGCAAACTGCCAGTATTTTTTAATAAAAACTCAACTTTTAACATTATTTTTCATGAGGGGCTTGCTATTAGTTGCGTCTATACCTATATATTGTATGCTAAGGACAATTGTCATTAACCCCTCATTGTTGTTTGTTGCCTCTTTACTGACGACATTGCTGGTTATCATAAACCAATCCGCTCACATATTGGATAATGGTCAGCAATCACAGTTTTAGACCCAAACCTCATGGCTGACTTAAGTTTGAGTATATTCATGACCATTAATTATCAATATAAAAATATCCAATCCCCCACCAAAATCACTCTATCTGACGAGCAGTCTGCCGGTCACGCCGATCATTGGCGTATTTTGACCGATGACATGAGTCAAGACGTGCCAGAATGGCTGCAAAAGATGATTGAAAAAGCGGCCATGCCCAAAGGGCTCAACAGCAATGTCAGTGCCAAAGACAGCTGCTTATTACTATCTGAAGACCAGCCTTGTCATATCAATCAGGTGCTGGCGATGAAAGATGGCAAGCCTGAATGCTTTATTAACGCCTACCCTTGTGTCGATAGCCCTTATGGGCTGACGTGTAAAATCGAACGTATGATTGTCAATGACAATACCCATGATGCGGTATTACGCTTACGCACCGCTGATGGCAGCATCATCTATGCTTTTGACCAGCTTTATACGGCCAACCGTCATTTATATCAGCAGGATATGGCGTATTATGTGAATTTCAGTGCTTGGGCGCATGAGATTAAGCTTAGCGAACAAGACGAAGTAATTATGGTCGAAGACCAAGAAGCCATTCGCTACCATCGCGCTTTTAACGACATCGTCGCCGCCAACGATGGAAAAATGCCCGATGATTTACAAGAGCAAATCAAAGCGTGGCAGCCAGAAACCAAAGAACAAATGGCACCGGTTGAGATTAACTTAGGTCATATGTGCGCTTACCTGTTTGGTGATACCTTAGGGCAAGAAGATGAAGCTTGGTGTCAAGGTCAAGTACTTGGTAAGCAAGAAACGTTATTTAATGGTAAGCCCATTATCTTATTTGATGTGGTGGTACTGCGTGAGCAAGATGCTGACCCATTTGTAATCCGTATTGGTGCGCCTAAAACTTCAACCACTGCTGCTATCCAAGTTCATGACTATGTACAGGCGAATATCTGGTTACAAGCAGCGATTTATAAAGAAAATCAAAAATCGCAAGCAAGCGCGCAACAATCAAAAGCCAGCTAATTTAACACAGTCCTCTACTGTTAAATTTGTCAATAAAAAAGCCCTTAATATGAATTAAGGGCTTTTTTTATGTTAAACGTTATATTTTATAAAAACTCAAGACAAACTATTAAGCCATGGTAGTCATTGATTTGATATTACTGTACAGCTCTTTTTGCTCAGCACTAGGACGCGCCGTTTGTACTGCCATCAATTGTGACATATCGCCTTCAACACGGATTTTACCACCCATAAAGGCGCCCATGATTTCATTGGTATCAAAATCAGTAATGATAGATTGCAAGATGCTGCGATCAAGCAATAAAGTCGTGGTCGCTGCGTCATTTAAGCCGCGATGCAATAAACCATTCGCAAAACTGGCTTCGATATCTTGCTCAGTATCAGATACTTTTAGGTTTACAATCATATTAGCCAATGCTGGTGGTAGGTTTAATTCACCGGCCTCTTGACCCATTTGCTCAACTTGTTCAAACCATTCGTCTGTCAAAAAAACTGCCATATTATTATCCTTAATACCTATTATGAAAAGCTCATTTATAAAAAATTCATGTATAAAAAGCTGATGTATGGACAGCTTGTGCCTTTAAAGGCATAAGACTGACCGCTATTTCAATGATTAAAATAATTGTTAACAGAAGTATAAAAACGTCCTGTCAGCAATACTGTTCAGCGCCATTATAAGATGCGACTTGATAATAAGTAAAACTTATTTATAGCCCCTTAAAGGTTCAATGTCGTCATGGTTACAAATTTTTCTGATAAGTTTGCGTTTTGCTTCGTTAGCACTATGTTTTTTCACCCCTAGAATAGTAGGGAAATTGGGTATAAAATGGGAGCATAATGCTGCAATATTAAGTTGTTGGCGCATATTTTTACCAAAGAGTTTGTATTTTGGCGCATAGTTCTGATGATATTTGATTAGGTTTGCGTTACAATACCCTTAAACAGAGTCGGGAGTTTTAACTAAACATTACCTAAACATGTTTTTTTGTCAGCCGCCGCTAGCATACATTGATGGTGCATAAGCTTTTTAGCGCCAGTTGAATATCAGTATCTATCTTCGTTCATACTGTTTTTATCAGTAATAATTAAGATACATACTCAGCCTCAATAGATGTTTGATGCTCAAGGAAGGCACGTTTTCTTATCAAATCTGACCGTTTATTAACAATCCTACTATCGACTAGCTGTGAGCGCAGTGCGTTTTTATCGCCGTCCTCTACTCATCAGCGATAGCTGATAACTAGCGAAGTTGATAGTTAATAATGGCAAGACTGATAAGAGTAGTCAAAAAATAGCATGTACCGCAATCATTGTCTGCTTATAAATTTTTATAAGACAGCTGCCGCGGAGAGTTAGTTAATTCTGTTGATAATTCGGGCTGTAAAGGAATCATCCAATGAGTTTACAAAACACAGCAGTCGCCCCAGTTGACCGTGAATATGAAATCACTGTCGTAAGATTCTTTACGATAATGGCCGTGATATGGGGCATCGTCGGCATGAGTATTGGTGTGTTCATTGCTTCACAGTTAGCATGGCCAGCACTCAACTTTGACATTCCATGGTTGACATTTAGTCGCCTAAGACCGCTCCACACCAACGCGGTTATCTTTGCATTCGGTGGCTCTGCCCTGTTCGCAACCTCTTATTATGTGGTACAGCGTACCTGTAAGACGAGACTATTTGCACCTTACTTGGCTTGGTTTACCTTTTGGGGTTGGCAAGCGGTTATCGTATCGGCAGTTATCACGCTTCCTTTAGGTCTGACGTCGACCAAAGAATACGCTGAGCTTGAGTGGCCAATCGATATTTTGATTGCCTTGGTATGGATATCTTATGCCATCGTTTTCTTCGGTACGCTAATCAAACGCAAAACCTCACATATTTATGTGGCTAACTGGTTCTTTGGCGCTTTTATTATTACGATTGCTCTACTGCATATCGTAAACAGTATGGCTATCCCTGTTAGTGCGTTTAAATCTTATTCATTATTTGGCGGTGCAACTGATGCGATGGTGCAGTGGTGGTACGGACATAATGCAGTAGGTTTCTACTTAACGGCCGCTTTCCTTGGGATGATGTATTACTTCGTTCCAGTACAGATTGGTCGTCCTATTTACTCTTACCGTTTGTCTATCGTTCACTTTTGGGCATTGATTGCATCATATATGTGGGCTGGTGGTCACCATTTGCATTATTCAGCGCTTCCAGATTGGACGCAGTCATTAGCAATGGTATTCTCAATCATCCTATTTGCACCATCTTGGGGTGGTATGATTAACGGGGTACTAACGCTATCAGGTAGTTGGGATAAGTTACGTACCGATCCGATCATTCGCTTTATGATTGTGGCATTGTCGTTCTATGCGATGTCGACGTTTGAAGGTCCAATGATGTCTATTAAGACCGTCAACGCTTTATCTCATAACACTGACTGGACTGTAGGTCATGTACACTCAGGTGCGCTTGGCTGGGTTGGTATGATTACTATTGGTTCGCTATACGTACTGTTACCACGTATCTATAATAAACCAAAAATGTACTCAATCAGCTTAATCACCACGCATTTCTGGTTGGCAACAGCAGGTACTATCTTCTATATCGTTTCTATGTGGATTTCAGGTATTGGCCAAGGCATGATGTGGCTTGCAACCAATCCAGACGGTACGTTGGTATATAGCTTCGTTGATACGGTTGAGTTCTCACATTTCCCATATATTGGTCGTGCTTTTGGTGGCCTACTGTATGTATCGGGTATGTTTGTTATGGCATATAACGTTTATAAAACACTTAAAATGCCAGAAGGAAAGCCTGTGGATATCGCAGATCCTACTGATCATGAACCTAGTGTTGATAAACCTTCGGCAGCTAACGTATAAGGAGCGATCATGTCTGGTACACCGCATGAAATTATTGAAAAAAATACCGGCTTGTTGGTTATCGGTATCGTTATTGCGATTAGCTTTGCAACGCTCGTTGAAATCGTACCGCTGATCTATGATAACAAGGGTCCTGAAGAAGGTGGGGTGAACGCTCCCCTTCCCGCCATGGAGCCATGGACTGCACTTGAGTTTGAAGGTCGTGACATCTACATTCGTGAAGGCTGTCACGTCTGTCATACCCAAATGATTCGTCCGTTACGTGCTGAAGTTGAGCGTTATGGACCTTATTCGCGTGCTGCAGAATCAACGTGGGACCATCCATTCTTATGGGGTTCAAAACGTACGGGGCCTGACCTTGCACGTGTTGGTGGACGCTATTCTGAAGATTGGCAAAAACAGCATCTGATTGCGCCACGTTCTTTAGTACCTGAGTCAGTAATGCCTGGTTTCCCTTGGCTTGCAACCAATGAAGTTAATGGTAGCAATGTTCAAGCCAAAATGCGTCTATTCCGCGATCGCTTCGGTGTGCCTTATACTGAAGAAGATATCGAAGGCGCACCCGATGCTGTACTTGGTGCCACTGAGCTTGATGCTTTGGTTGCCTATTTACAGCAGTTAGGTACCGCGATGGAAGGACAGCGCTAATGGGTATTGGTGAATTACAAACAATTGCGACCGTTTCTGCCTTTATTGCCTTCGTAGGCGTTGCATGGTGGGCGTATTCGCCAAAAAACAAAAAACGCTTCGAAGAAGATGCACAACTTGCGCTTGATGACGAGGATATCGAATCTTTGTCTGAAGAGCAGCGCAATAAGGATAAACGATGACATTTTTTTGGAGTTCTTGGATCACCATACTAAGTATTATGTGTTGGGCGGGTATCCTCGGTGTTTTGCTAATGGTTTTGAAGTACAAGCCAGAAGTAGAGGAAGACGGTACCACTGGTCACACATACGATGGCATTCAGGAATACGATAAGCCACTCCCTAAATGGTGGCTAGTGATATTTTTTGGCTCAATTATTTGGGCCGTTGCATACTGGATATTTTTCCCTGCTATCTTTCCATCAAAGTGGGAAGGTATTACAACCGTAGAAGTGGATGGTAAAACCTTACCATGGACTTCTCATAACGAGTTGAACAGCGAACTTGAAAGTAATAACAAAGTATTTACCGATAACTTTGAGCAAAACATTTTGGCCAAGGCCGATGCGAGCGGTGCAACAAAAACCCTAGCAACGCTTTCTGAGATGCAAGCAACCCTGCGTCATAGTGAGAAGCCACCAGCAGAGCTACAGGCTCAAATCGACGAGAAAGTTGCCGAGTTGGCACCTTATGTAGAAAAGCTGGCTGAAAACCCGAATGCATTGAAGGTTGGTAGTCGCTTGTTCTTACAGAACTGTGCAGTTTGTCATGGCTCTAACGCCAAAGGTGCGGCAGGCTATCCAAATCTTACCGATAATGACTGGTTATATGGCGGTGAGGCGGCAAATATCTTGACGACTCTACATAACGGCCGCGTCGGTGGTATGACCGCATGGCGTGATCAAATCGGTGAAGACGGTGTTCGTGCCGTGTCTGAATATGTCCTATCAATCTCTGGTAACCAATCAGGTTATGAGTTGGATAAAGCCAAAGTTACTCAGGGTGAGGCAATCTTCAACGAGCCAACCAACTGTGTACTTTGTCATGGTCCAGACGCAAAAGGTATGACCTCTACTGGCGCGCCAAACTTGACAGATAAAATCTGGCTATATGGCGGCGATCGTGAAACTATTCGCGAAACGGTACGTTATGGTCGTGCAGGCGTAATGCCTGAGTGGGAAACCAAACTGGGTAATGAGCGCATTATGTTGCTTGCTGCTTATGTTTACTCTCTATCAGACAGAAGCGCTCAACCTGCTAAAGCAAAAACAGTCTCTGCCCCTGCTCCTCAGGCAGCGACAACCGCTACAGCTACAGCAGAAACAACAGCCGCTAACTAATCATATTTAGTCAGTCGCTATATCGTAAATAAGTAAGTTTAAAAAAGGGAGGACTGTTATTGCAGTTCTCCCTTTTTAGGTATTCACTGAGGGTTAAATGTTGGTTATAGTGAGTAAATTCAATAAAAACCTTAATAATCTCATTAGCAATAATCAGGCTTGGTCATTTGTCCCTTGTTTATGATTTGTTTCTCATGAGTAGATGCTATTACTGCATTTGGCTATCAATAATGATGAGATTAATGTTGCTTTCTAGCATTATTGCCCCATTTATAGTAGGGAGAATGTTAAAATAGCTATCTATGAGAAACACTATTGAATCATCCATTTAAGCATATTTAAACCCATTATTTACAATCGCTCATTTGGTAGTCGAGTCAGCATATTTTGACTTTCAGTATGTCTCGCTACTTACTGACATTGATAACATCGCACATTCATATACTCAGTTATTCAGGGTATTTGTTCATCATGCCAGCAGACTGATTCTTTTTTTAAAGAGGCACGTTTATGTCAGCACAACAATCCAATAAAATCCCTGTCGTCGATCTTAACGCCAATAAAAAACGTGTACATCCCAGATTTGTCACCGGATTTTATCAAAACATCCGTGTCATTAGCATGTATGCGTTTTTGGCATTATTTCTGATTTTGCCGTGGCTGCGTTATAACGGTAGGCAAGCAATCTGGTTTGATGTGCCGTCGCAGCATTATTATATTTTTGGTATGACCTTTTTAACCCAAGATTTTTATTTTATTGCTGCTTTTGCGCTTATTGCTGCCTTCGCCCTATTTATGGTGACTGTCTACGCCGGACGGGTGTGGTGTGGCTATGCCTGTCCCCAGACCATTTGGACGCATATGTTCCAATATGTTGAAAAGCTGGTGATTGGCGATCGTAATAAGCGTATAAAGTTCGATAAAGAGCCTATGAGCGCACAGAAAGCGTTTAAGCGTTTTTTAGTGTATTTTATCTGGTTTGTGTTTTCGATGATTACCGCCACGACTTTCGTCAGTTATGTGTCGGGTACTGAGGCGTTGTATCAAAATTGGCAGATGATAGGGTTTATCCCCTTCCCTGATTGGTCAACGTGGATATGGGTATCGATATTTATTTTTGCTTTCTCGACCTACGTCAATGCAGGCTATATGCGTGAGCAGATGTGCGTGCAAATCTGTCCTTATGGCCGCTTCCAAAGCGTGATGTTCGATAAAGATACGTTAATCGTTTCTTACGATTATGAACGCGGTGAGCCTCGCGGCGCGCGCAAAAAAGGCACCAACCCTGAGGATTTAGGCGACTGTATCGAATGTCAGATGTGTGTGCAGGTCTGTCCGACAGGTATTGATATTCGTGATGGCTTGCAAGTAGCTTGTATCCAATGCGCTGCCTGTATCGATGCGTGTAATGATGTAATGGATAAAGTTGGCTACCCACGCGGGCTGATTCGTTATACAACAGAGCGTCAATTGGTCGAAAAAGAGCCAAGCCGTGTATTCCGTCCGCGCTTCTTCGCCTACTTAACCTTACTGACCGTGCTTTGTGGCGGCGTAATTTATGCCTTGAATGATCGCGTACCGCTAGAGATTGATATTCGCCGTGACCGCAACCAGTTGTCGTCATTGAATCAGCAAGGCATGATTGAGAACAGCTATATCGTTAAATTGACCAACAAAACGCAAGAGCCTCACACTTATAAGATAACTCTTGAGCCACAAGACGGTTTGAGCTTAGAGCTGCGCTTTAACGATGTGCCGTTAGAGGCTGGTGAAAGCTTTGATATGCCAGTGAGTATTTATGGTGACCCTGATGTGATTGAGTTTGGTCAAACACCAGTTACTTTAAATGTGAAGAGCGAAAATGGTCAGTATAATGTTAGCAAACAAAACATCTTTACTACGCAAGGACAATAAGTCTTTGCGTGCTTAATTACTATATTTTTTATATTTTATAGCTCTCGTCCGTTAGTCATTAGCTGTTAGTTGATGACTATCCATCAATGATTAGCGGGTGAATATTTCGTCATTAATCTGGCAGTATTGAGCCATCATTTTATCCGTTGATACCGTTTATAACTCTCTGACAGACAGCTATAAACGAATATCTGATTAATAGGTATGTTATGTCTAGTCCAGCCCCCAACTTTAAGCATCAAGATAGCCAGCCATGGTACAAAAACTATATGGTGGTTATTTTTGTCATTGGCATGCCAGCGTTAGTCGTTATTGCTTGCATCTGGTTTGTCTATTATTCTTACCAAATACGTGACAGTGTGGTACGTGACGATTGGTATATGGATGGTAAAACCCTCTATCATGACGTCTCGCGCGACAAGCTCACCTATGATTTAGACTTACACGGTCAAATGCAGTTTGCCGATAATGGTGATATCGTGTTTTATCTAAATTATCCCGAGCAGAGCTTGCAGTCTGGTAAATTATCAAATGGCGAGCCGGTTACCTACCCTGATACCTTAGAGTTATCTATCTCACATGCCACCGATATCAAAAAAGATCGTGATGTTGTGTTAAAACATGAAGAAGGCAACAAATATAGCGCTCAGGTAAATATTGATCCAGTCAAAGCCAAATATTACTTACAAGTTAGTAATGATGGTAAGGATGATTGGCGTATGCAAGATGTAGCAAAATTGCCACGTTCAGAGGTAAGTTTTAATCCGCTACCAGTGTTTGCCGAAAGCTAATATTATTTAAATATCTATTTTAGATTAAAAAAACCAGCCCTTAATAATTAAGGGCTGGTTTTTTATGGGGCTAACTTTTATGGATTTAACTTTATCGAATTAACTTAAGATTATTTAAGCAACATAGCTTTAAACTATCAACTACTTAAATAACAGGGTTAATCGTTGGGATTTTCTGCGTTATACGGCTGTTTTTTGCCGTCTCAGTTTCAGCTTGCAAGTTCTGATTATTGGCAAATTTTGGATTAAAGACTTGAGTTTTTGGCGCTACAGGTAAGCCAATCTCAGCCAGACTATCGGTCTGCCCTGCTTGGATATTATCGCCTTCAAATAAGCGCTCATTATCATCACGCTCGAGGCTTAATGTCTCAAAATCAAATAATTCACGATCGGCTAATTGCGACGGTGCGACATTTTGCATGGCTTTAAAAATAGACGCTAAGCGCTGTGGGTGCGCATCATCCCATTCGCGTAGCATGTCATTGATAATCGCCCGTTGTAGATTGGTTTGGCTACCGCATAGATTGCACGGAATAATCGGAAATTCTTTTAAACGCGCATATTCAATGATGTCTTTTTCTTCAACGTAGGCAAGCGGGCGAATCAGCAAGTTTTGCTTATCATCGCTACGCAATTTAGGCGGCATCGATTTAAGCGCGCCGCCGTGAAATAAGTTTAAGAAGAACGTCGCCAGCATATCATCGCGATGATGGCCAAGGGCGATTTTGGTTGCGCCAATTTGTTTGGCAAAGCCGTATAGCGAGCCGCGACGCAGACGTGAACAGGCCGAACAATAAGTTTTGCCTTCTGGCACCACGCTTTTGACGATACTATAAGTGTCTTTTTCTAAAATATAATGCGCGATACCCTGCTCATTCAGATAAGCGGGCAAAATATCTTCAGGATAACCGGGCTGTTTTTGGTCAAGATTGACCGCGACGATATCAAAGCTAATCGGGGCAATACGCTTGAGTAGCAACAAGATATCTAGCAGTGTATAGCTGTCTTTGCCGCCTGACACACAAACCATGATGACGTCGCCATCTTCAATCATATTAAAATCGCGAATCGCCCATGATACTTGGCGGCGTAGCTTTTTTTGTAGCTTGCGGAATTGTGCCGTTTGTGTGGGCTCTGTTGATGCAACGGTACCATCAGACTCTATGCTGTCTTGTTCACTGTCTAAATCGTAAGCATCTAAGGTTATATCAGCTGACGTATTATCAAACTCAGGCATGGCATTTGGCGTAAACAAGGTCGCTACGGTCATAAGTTACTCAATATCTTTACAAGGTTGATTTTACTATAAAGCAGTTAGCAATATTTTTTAGCACGCGGGCTTTAAAAGCAGCGATTATAACAAATTTTGCTAACAGATTGAAAATATGACGTTAATTGATAAGGCTAAATACCAAGCCAACTTAAGAAGGCAATTTAAGAAGACAGCGTAAGACTGTTATTTAACTTGATAACAGCACTTATGCCTAATTGCCTGTTTGATTGACCTATGTCTGATTAATAGTGTTTGATGGATAATACAAATACAGTACTGACTGAAATATCCTTTAGCCACTACTTAATCACGCTTTAGCCCTCTTTTAATAACACCTTCAAGGTTCTGTAATGGGGCTATTTTTGCTAAAATAGACGGCTTTCGTAAATCCATATTTTTGAACCAATACTTTCAAACTAATAATAGATACCACTATGACTCTTGTTACTGCGCAAACCTCCTCTACTAATCCAGCAAACGACGCTAACTTGATGGCGCTGCATAAAAGCCAAAATGCCGTCGTGCTACTATCAGGCGGGCTTGATTCCGTGACTTGTTTGTATTGGGCAAAGGCGCGCTATGCTTCTGTGACAGCGGTCAGTTTTAATTATGGTCAACGTCATAATAGTGAGCTTGTTGCAGCCAAAGCCATCGCTGAAACCGCAGGTGTCAATCATCGCATTATTGATATCGATATCGCGCAGCTTGGCGGCTCATCACTCACCGACCACAGCATGATTGTCCCTGATGGCGATACCGATAAATTCCCCAGTAAAAATCATGATGAGATCGATAACGACGCTATTCCAAATACTTATGTACCTGCGCGTAATACCATATTTTTATCTTACGCCTTGGCAGTCGCTGAAGTGACCGATGCCAACCATATCGTCATTGGCGTAAGCTCCGTCGATTATTCTGGCTACCCTGATTGCCGTCCCGAATATATCGCTGCTTTTGAGCACATGGCCAATCTTGCCACCAAAGCTGGCGTCACCGGTCACCATTTATCGATTCAAACACCACTACAGCAGTTGTCCAAAGCTAAAACCATCGAGCTTGGTTTATCGTTAGGGGTCGATTATGGGCAGACGATTTCTTGTTATCAAGCAGATGTCGATGGTCTTGCTTGCGGTGTTTGCGACAGCTGTGTGCTGCGCCGCCAAGGATTTGCCCAAGCTGGCGTTACTGACCCTACCCATTATCAGCCTTAATAGCCTGAATAAATACTGTAAAAACAGGCTTATAGCTGCCTTAAAGTACGAGTACGATTGTCTTAATAGCGCAGCTCATTAAATATTTGCGCAACATTTGCTTGCATTAACACAGCACGCTGGCATTGTATTTTAAGCAATTTAATTGCTATGGTATGAGCGACTATATCAATGACAAGATAACCGTACTGATAGTTAGCTAAATGTAATGAGCGCTATATAGATGGAGAATTGCCTATATATTTGCTCATGCAAGTTATAAAATAAGTGACAAAACTAGTGTCCTAACCATTATTAAAATCAGTGCTAAAATCAATACTTAGACCAGTAACCAAATAAAACGACCAAGATTTTTGCCTATAAAATCTGAAAAATTGACGCGACCTATAGAGGATGTTTATGAAGTTGTTGCCCGTATTACCCCTAGCCCTAGCTGCTCTGTTTGCATTGCCACAAGCAAACGCTGCTGATATCAAGCAAAATAATATCAATACCTGTGTCAATGGCGCGGTCAAATATAAGGTCGCTGACAAAAATACCGCGACCAAATTATGTAAATGCACCATCGGTGTCCGCAGTGAGATGACCATTGGTCAGATGTGGGAAATTGAAAGCTACGCGCAAGATAAAAAAGACCCATCAAGCTTACCTTACGTGAAAAAAATGCAAAAAGACCTGCAGCAATGCACGGTTGGCTTGGATTTAAAGCAGCCACAAAAACCTGCTTAAAGCCCGTAAAAAATATTTGCTACAAAATACAAAAGACTGGTTATTGCCAGTCTTTTATTTTCACCTAAACCATTGTTTTGGTTACCTATATATTAAATACTATATTTTTTGGTAGCCAGTTTGGTAGCCATTCTTATAGCTACCTGTAGCTTTCAATGCTTTTATAGCACTCCGAAAAACTAGCCTTACTTCATTCTCTTAACACTAGTAACCCCATCAAACTTAGTTAAGCAGCTCATATAATAATCTTCTATCTCGTGATATTCAGTGAATAGCCGCTTGTAGGTTTTATAATGCATGCCTTTAGGTTTTCGATACGGGTTTTCATGCCACTTCAAACGCTTTCTAATACTCTCCATACGGTTATCAGGTCGCTGATAGGTATGTTGTAGCTGGCTATAGTAACTAAGCCCTAAGCAATGCCTACAAACGTAAAGCCCTGCACAATACAGCACGCCTACACGCTTGGCACACTTCGGGCACTGCCACCAGTAGCGAACGCCGCCATAATGGCAAGGTGTGGTAGTTATCTGTAATTTGTAGCTGTAGGGTTTGCCTCTGTAGTTATAAGAAAAATCAAAGTAACTTATAGTCCCTTGGTTACTTGCTTCTTTAATATGCTCTTTGTAGTCAGTTATTGATAATTTTTGATGACGGTCTAAACAGCTAGCTGTAGCATTTTTTGGCATAGGTTGTCTAAATCATTAATGAAGTTCGCCTAACTCTATCATGACCTATCTGTTTATGTCTTTATTTTGGTTTTGAATGTAAGGTTTAGTAAGGTTTGGGGTTCAGGTTTTATCAGGTTCTTGGCTGTGCAAAATGTTGGGTTTTGTTAGGTTTTGAATAACAAGTTTTGACAAGTCGGCGGCTGTATTAATCGGTTTTGAATGTACGGTTTTATACGGTTCTAACCTTGTGGCAATCATGGGGTGGTAGGTGCTGCCAGTAATGAAATGAATGTGAGGTTCTAACGTGTCCGAAACCTAGCCGTTATCTTGCCGTTGTTCTCATGCTCGTACTTGTTAAGAAACTACCCTTTGCATGAGATAGGCGCATCTAAAACCTTATGGAAACCTTAGTTTCTTTACACTATAAAAAGGGCTTGGTCTGTCCATTGAGTACCACTTATTTAGTTTTAAACCTTAACATTTCTTAACATGCTGGCAGTCGGAAAACTGGTTTGAATGTCAACAAAAGGCAACATGCTGCCCATGATTTGCAAGTGAGTATTGAGCGCCTAACCTCATGGTTTCCTCAGGTTTTTGCAGTCCATAAAAAAAGGCAGACGATAAACGGCTGCCAATATAGTTTTATACCTACAAAAAGTCGCTAAAGTTGCTAAAGTTCGCTCTATCCCTTTATTTATAAGGCGTTTGGCTTAGCTTTCTACCTGCTAAGGGTCGCTAAAGTTGCTATAGTTCCGCTAAAGTTCCGCTAAAGTTCGTCTGTAATGGCTAAGATTAGCAAGTCTAGCAATGCTTAGCAGACGCTCAGCTAAAGTAAAGCCCTTAACTGGTAAGGGCTGTAGGTAAGTCTAGCAAGTTTAGCGGCTTTTACTGGTCGCTAAGCAGTAATAAGCTTGGGATTAACAAAAACTAAGCGGCGGCGGCCCTCACTCTCTAGCCTGATATGGCCCATGCTTTCTAAGTCATCAAGTAAGAAGTTTAGCTTTTTACCTCTTAGCGCATTGGGTGCATGCTGTGTTACATAAGACTTATTTAATACCGCTGGGTTTTTACCTTTGGCTTTGTCTATTAACCATATGCTTAGCTTTTCAATGTCGGTTTGTTCACCGGTTGGCGTTGCATCTTGATAGCGTAAGCGTTCGGCTGTTGAGTATTCCACCAACATAAAGGCGCGTTTAATATCATCGGTGGTAATGGTCTTACGCTTATCAAAGAATGCTATCAATGTAGCTATGCGGCTGGCATTTTCTGCCATACGTGAGGCATACGCTTTTAAATACTCTAACGGCATGTTCTTGGCTTGCTGATTCTCTATTGCCTGCATATGCTCATAGAATACTTGTTCTGTCTGCTTATCTTGCCAGCTCATCTTAAAGCGTTTGGGTGCTCCTTTCTCATCGGTGGGCGCGTTACTGTCCACGGGGTCTAGTAGGTCGCTGCACCTGCTCCAATAAGCTTGTAAGTCGCTGTCCATAAATGGGCTTTGCTGTCTGCGCTCTATATCGTCCCATGTTCTATAACCTTGCAAGCTGTTAGGGCATGCAATCAAGGCCCTTGCTAAAAAGCCTTGTTGATTCATCATGTCATCAGTTAAGGCCGGCTCTAAAATGATGCGTTGAGCCATTAGCATTAAGGTCATACGCACGTTATAGGCTTTGGTGCGTGGATTGGCATAAGCGTTCTTTTGTGATCGTGTCCGGTTCACTTCGCCGCCGCTGTAAAGGTCTGTAATGGCTGCTAGTGCGTTGCCGGCTGTGTCACCTTTCATGGTATGACCATTAAAGAATTGGGCCGCGTCATCAGTTGACCATGATGCGTCTGTGATTTCACCATTCACAAACTTATCGAGTACCGGCTCAATAGTGGCATCTTTGAATAGCCGTTCGGGGTTATGGGGTGCTGGCTCGTTTGCTAAATACTCTTTGAGTTCTGCACCTTTCAAGCTGGCAAGCTGTGCTTTGTGCTCATCATGCCTGGTTATATATTCCTCATACTGTTTCTGCTCATACTCTTTTATTTTATGGTGGCTTAAGTCCATCGCTTGCGTTTTGCCGCTGCCACTTTCACCCTCTGTAATTAAGATCAAGCTTGCCGGCATATGCTTATAGCCAATAGGTGCATCAACGTGGGCCTGTCCCATGTGGGCTAATGCGCCTAAGATACATTGACCGGCCATTGCATCAGGCACTTGCTGATAATAAGCTATTTTCTTAATAACCTTTTGTAGCAGTCCGTCCCATGCTTCTATTGGGTAGCGTGTCGGTTTGCTGGGATCGCTTGATAGCGGCTCAGGTGTGGGCCATGCTGTGCTTTTAAGGTCGATTATCTTTGTATCATCAAGGGCTAATATATCGGCATAACTTAAGCCGCCATATTCTAAGTGCTCTAATACGGTGCGTTCACTGGTAATAATGGCCCTCACGTTTGAGCCTATCAGTGGTTTTATAAACTTGTCTTTAACGTCCGCTGTGGTCATCACGGTAACGGGTGCATCTTGTGAAAAATGCTTAACCATGTCATTAAATGACCACTCATCACGGCTGGCTAGTATCGTCACCGGTTCACCTAACAAAAGATAAGACAGTTCTACGGCATCAGCTATATTATCAACGGCTATTAGTTCGTGGGTGCTGTCCATCGTGCCAATGATAAAAGCGGCCGTTTCAAAAGGATCAGTCACTACATAGTCTTTGGGCTTGCCATTTGGTGGTATGCATAACAAATTTACCGGCTCATAGTCTTTGTTATGCAATACTAGGCCCACCATGCCCGTGGTTAGCAGCTCACCTTGATTTACTGACAAATTAGCCTTAATATCTAGTAGTCTGCTAGGTTCTAAAATATCGTGTAATTTCTTTAGCAGTTCGTCATCTTGTAGCGTTTGCGCCGTTGCTGGTTGATGTTCACCTAAAATGCTAACTAAGCCCGCCTTGCCGCGGGTTTTTTCTTGGCTGTCTGTTGGTGTGGTGGTCATTTATTACCCCTTGCTTTTGACTGGTTCGGCTTGCGCTGCTCTCTATACTTCTTGTAGTAGCTCTTACGCTTGGCGTGCTTACGGCTTTGCTTTGGTGGGTAGGTTTTCATTCTGCCACATCCTCAATAACAAAAACCTTTGGGTTGTTTGGCTGGCAAGCTACTAATGATATTAGTAAGCCAATGCCTATAACCCATGCCATAAAGATGATAAACCTAAGTAATAAGCCGCGTTTTTGCGGTTGGCTGGTGCTGGGCTGCCCGTGGCTGGCTGTTAGATTGGTTCTGTTATCTTTGGTCATTTCTTACGTCCTCCACGTTAAAGGCTATCTCTGCAATGCGTGTGGATAGCCCTTTGAGTGAATCCACTTGTCTGCTGCCTGTTGGTAACCGTCCATGTAACGCTAGTAATTTGTTTTCTACTTTTACTACCTCAGTCAGGCTATTAATAGCGGTTACATTGGCGTGTAAGGTAATGATTAACTGGTCTATAAAGTCATCAGGTATCATCAGGTAACCCTCTTTTTTTAGCCCGTCCATAACTTCGTTTATAAAGTCGTTATCACTCATGGTCTGTTGCCTCCGTTTGGTACGGTAATGCGTGTTCACAAAACATCTCGCTAACAATACCTGCCAGCTCACTATTGGCATAAAGTGCGGCTTTGACCGCCACAAGTACGCCTTGGCTAACATCGTCTTTTGTATTGATAGCATCTAGCGCGGTGGCTAGGTGGTCAGTATCGCGGTAAATGTCCTGTATGCGGTCATACATAAGACGTAAGTAAATGCTATCCACGGTCACTAGGCGGCTGGCTGGGGTGTCGATTGATATGCTAGGGTGGTTACTCATTTGGTCACCTCATCGGCTGCATTAGTAACGGGTGTATCAATCCAATAGACGTTCCAGTGCTTGCCGTCTTTATCTACTCGCTTGCGCTGTATGGTTAAGCCTGTATTTTCTAGCTGATTAATGCGAGTTGGTAGCGTGGCTATTCTATAAAGTTCGATAGCTTGCCAGCGTGTGATTGATTGACCAGTCAAAAGATGGTCTTTGATTATTTGGTTTTGAGTGCGTTTTGGCTTATCCATGACTAAGCCCCCTCATTAGTAGCGTTTAGATATTCCACAATATCGCTACCTTTAAAGTAGTAAACGCCATTGATAGATAACGGCTTTGTTATCGTGCCAGCTTTGATCCAGCGTCTAATGGTTTCAGGGTGTTTTTGGAATACATCGGCTATTTGCTTAACCTGATAAAGTTCTTTTGGGTTCGCCAATAGGTAAGCTAGGTTTAGCTTATTGGTGGGTGCTGCGTGGGTAGTGTTAGGCATTGCCTTAACTCCATTTCAGTTGATGAAAGTTGTTAAGGCTTATTGTGCGGTGTGGGGTGTTGTAAGTCGTTTCTATAGAAAAAAGCAAAATTGCTATAGAAAGGATTTAAGGCGTAACGTTCTGTTTTAAATGGGTTTTAGCTTTTGGAAATTTCTTTGTCAAAGTGCTTTGAGTTAAGCTAGAAGTGTTTTTATACTTATCTGTTATAGCAGTAATTAAGGATTGCTGGGTATAGTTTGGCTTTGCAATGCTTTCTATGCAGTCCATAACAGCACCTAATATTAGCAATGTATCGCCTTGCCCTTCATCTATGGTTACATTTGCTGGCGTGTCTGTTTTTCCTTTTAATTGGGCTGTGACTCGCGCAAGTTCGTTTTCAAGTTCTGTTATTTTGGCTTGAGATTCTGCTAGTTCTTGGATTAATTGCTGATCGCAATTAACAGCCGGTTTTTTTATTAAATGCAATTTTGTGTTAACTGTTTTCGGCTCTAATAGACTCTCATATTTCATGAATTCAGTTGTACTTATTAGTCTCAACTCATCATTACATATTATAAAGTTATGAAAAAATCGTCCTATCAGTTCAGGAATTTGACTAACTGGTATGAGTTCACTATTTATTTCAGGTTGCTTTAAGGCAAACTCATTAAGCATTTCAATAACAACATCTTTTTCGTTTTGATAGAGCTTATATACTGAACTATTAACATCTAATTCATTCGTAAAATGATGGTCACCAAACTTCTGAAGTAACTCAAGATTATTTAACTCATCATTAACAAAATTTATATCACATAAGCTAGAACCTAAGTCGTTAGGTAAATCTCTTGTAATATTAGAAGTAGGGGCGATTTCTCTAATATCTTGAAACAACTCTATTATTATCTCTTTAGCGTTATGTATAGGGCTTATTTTTCCACTGTTGCTATCAATATAATAAGCTTGGATCTTATCGAGGAAATTATGATGCTCAAGATAGTTTGTCGCATAAAATGCCGTATATTCAGACAAACAGCAAATTACTTCTAATACTTCACTTAAACTAATGTATTTATCATAATCACCTTCTTCACTTGCAATGATATAACTCACATTCACACCTTTACACACCTTTTCATGAAATAAGGTGCAAGGCGCTGGCTGCTTTAAGGTGTGTAAATTGCAGCCGTTCGGGTAATTAGTCCTAGCCTTGCATGGTCATTGTAGCGGTGTTATCCGCTAGATAGGGTTATGCTGTTAATCGTCTATCGCGTCTTACTAGGCTTTCATAATAGCCAGTGATCTTTAAAGTGATATTGTCATGCTTTTTAGATAGGCGTTGCATCTCTGTAACTGCCAACTCATAAGGGAATGAGTTCATTAATGTTTTGCCGTCATCTGTTTTAAAGTCGATAGGCTCACCATCTTGTAAAATAGAATAACAAGGTGAGTATTCAAAGCCGTCATATTCTGCACCATCAGGCGGTAGGTTATCCCAAAATGCGCGGTCATCTAATTGCTGGCGTGTTGGTTTGGTGTCTAGTGTCATCATTGTTACTTCTCCATTGGTGGGTTTTGTTGGTTAGGTTTTAGCCGTGGTTCTGTTTGGCTGCTTTCTTAAAATCAGCATGAATGACATTATCAAACTTACCAGCCTTGATAGCGTCTAGGTAGTTTGCCCATGCTGTCATCATTTCGGCTCTTTGCTCTAAGCCTGTCATGCGATTGTATGCAGTGCCATAAGCGTTAAGCATGCGGTGGCCTAGTGCCAGTTCGGTTATCAGTTCGTCATAACCTAGCCGCTCCATTAGCATAGTTTTTGCGCTACTTCTAAAGCCGTGGGGGCTGTGAATGTCTTTATAGCCTTGCCCCTTATTCATTAAGTTACTATTCAATGTTTTGTTAATTTCTTGCGTATGGTGATAAGGCTCTTTTATACGCCTTGGATTATGGAATACATACTCGCTATCGCCTGTTAGCAGTTGCATCTGTTTTAATATGGCTATGGCTTGCGGTGCTAGTGGTATAACAATACTTTCCACCATATCGGCCCTAGTGCCTGATTTTTGCGGCTTAAATTCCCATTGTCTTTTTAGCCATTTAATATCTGCCCATTTCATCATGCAAGCGTCACCAACTCGAACAAACGTAAGGGCCAATAGCTGCAATACATTCTTGTTATATAGCTGGCTTGTATCGTCTAGCTGGTCAATGTCTTTTAGCAGTTCGGCAAATTCTTTAGGGTCTGTTAATGATGGGTAGTGTTTAGGCTTGTGAGTTTTAAGAGTACCTTGCAAGTCGCTGGCTGGATTGTACTCAATAACTCTATGCTTTTTAGCTAACTGTAGAATACTTTTTAACAAAATTTTGACTTGTAGGCCTTTAACGGGGCTTGTCTTTTGTATGTCAGTTATAAACTTTATAACCATGCTGGGTGCTATCTCTGTAACCCTCATATGTCCTAAATGTTTTTTGATAGGCTTTAATAATATTTCATTGTTATATAGTGTCTTAGGGCTTAGGTTTTTACTGTCCTGTAGTGTCTGCCATTCATTTATAAAGTGATCCAGCGTATTGAGCCTATCTAATAGCTCGTTTTGCTTTTCCATTTCTTTATGCTCTAAGGGGTCTATGTCCTTAGCTAACAATGTCATGTTATTTCTATAGCTATCCTTTGCATCTGCCAGCGTTAAGGCTGGGTATTGTCCTAGCGTCATGTAAGGGCGTTTGCTTGTTATTGGGTGGGTATATCTATGTCTAAAATCTACTGCAGCATCTAAGCCGTTCTTATGTGGTCTTATCCGTACTTCTAAGCCTTTATAACCAGCGATGGGGTAACTAACAACCTTGCCAGCTTGGATAGTGTCTTTAATAGACTTTTGAATTTGCGAGTCTAGTTTGATCGCCTTTTTGGTCATATCCCCTTGCCCTTACCTTAGTAGCCAATTTGGTAGCCATTTTTTTAATGCTGGTAGCCATTTTGGTAGCCATTTAAAATGCTTTATATCGTGGCACAATGTTGTATGTTGTTAACCATGATATAGCCAATGCCAATGAATATCAAGGTTTTATAAGGGTTATAGCAGTATTTTTATAATCTCTTATTTGTTGAAGTAGTAACTGATAAAATCAAAAAAGACTGGTTATTGCCAGTCTTTTTTGTTGCTAATGAATAAGTGAAGTGTAAAACTGAGTAGTTATTGCGATGAAATTGCGATGAATCTGCCTATAATAAGAGTAATCACTATAATATATGTATAAACAACAATATATGCATAACCAAAACTAATAAGGATTTTATAATGGCCAAGCCGACCACCGAGACTATTGCCCTACCTGATTTCCCAGTCACCATCGTGCGCGAGCTAGACGGCAACTTTATACATGACGACATCAGCCTAAAAGAGCTGGTTACTCATACCGATAAAGGCCTAATTTTATATTTTTATCCCAAAGACAATACCCCAGGCTGCACCACGCAAGCGACAGAGTTTACCGCTCAGCTCAATGAGTTTGATAAATTGGGTTACGATATCATCGGTGTCTCGCGTGATAGCGTCGAATCTCACGAAAAATTCATCGCTAAACACCATCTTAATATCGCACTTATCAGTGATAGTGATGAGAAATTATGCCAGTACTTTGATGTTATTAAAGAAAAAAACATGTATGGCAAAATTAGCTTAGGTCTTGTACGTTCTGCCTTTGTCTTTGATAAAGATGGCACGCTAACTCATGCGCAGCGTAATTTACGCGCGGCAGGCTATACTGAGCGTTTACTGAATACGTTAGCACCTTGATTTTTCAATAGCCTTTTTCATCATTTTTTGTGCAAATCTATCACCTAATATCACATTCGCCTGATTTGAGAATATTATGAATAAAGAGCCTGATAACACTGCTGACAGTAGCCATAAAAAAGTGACACGCAAGATATCGGTTGCGGTCATTGGCGCTGGTACTGCTGGTCAAAATGCCTTTCGCCAAGCCCGCAAATTAAAAGACGACGTCATAATTATTAATGATGGATTTTGGACGACCACCTGTATTGCGGTCGGTTGTATGCCAAGTAAACTGCTTATTGCCGCTGCTGACCGTGCACATGAGGCCAATCATTCTGGCGAGTTTGGTGTGCATGCCAGCGCACGAATAGATGGCAAACAAGTCATGGCGCGGGTTCGCGCTGAGCGTGATCATTTTGCCAGCTACGTTGAGGAGCAAGTAGAAAGTTGGCCTGCAGAAACAAAAATAGCGGGTCGCGCTTATATCAATGAACAGGGATTGATTGAGGTCAATAATGAGCTAATCGAAGCGGATAAAATCATTGTGGCGACTGGTAGCTCAACCTTTATCCCAGAAGGCTGGGCGGACAAGCTTGGCGATACCATGATTACCTCTGATACTGTCTTTGAGCTGGCTGATTTACCAAAGTCACTGGCGGTGGTTGGTGCAGGTGCCATCGGCTTAGAGCTTGCCCAAGCCTTTACTCGTTTAGGCGTCGACGTTACTTTATTTAATCGTGTCAAACGCGTGGCCAGTTTAAAAGACGATGACATTAATAATAAAGCCATCGATTGCTTAAATCGCGAACTAACCATGCATTTAGGTAGTAACATTACCGAGGTTGGTACTCAAGCAGATGCAGGCGATAAAGACTCGGTTGCCTTTATTGACTACGAAGATAGCGCCGGTCAAATGCAGCAGTGGCAAGGCGAATACGTGCTGGTTGCCACGGGTCGCCGCAATAACATTGATGAGCTTGGTGTTGAAAATCTAGGCGTCGAGCTTGATGATAAGAACCGCCCAAAGCAGCTTGATAAAAAGACTGGTAAAATCGGTAATTTAGAAGTCTATATCGTTGGTGATGCCAATGCCAATCTTCCTTTATTACATGTAGCCAGTGATGAAGGATTTAGCGCCGGCAGCCTTGTTTGCGACAATAAGACAGACGCTTATATTCGCCCGCCTGCCACGCCATTTTCTATTGTATTTTGCGCGCCACAAATCGTTAACGTCGGCATGTCGCTACCTGAAATCCAAGCAGACTCAGAGCTTGAGCATGTGATTGGCAAAGTAAGCTTTGACAATCAAGGACGTAGCCGCGTGATGGGTGTCAACTGCGGTCTATTGCATATTTATGGTTGCAAAAAGACCGATAGAATCTTGGGCGCCAGCATGGTCGGCCCTGATGCGGAATATATTGGACATATATTGGCCATGGCAATTACCAACGATTTAAGTATCAAAGACATGCTTGATACGCCGTTTTATCACCCGACGATATTAGAAGGTTTGCGTACCGCATTACGTGATGTTCAGCGTATGATGAAGATACCTTATCAATCGCATGATACCCAAGAAGGCAATTTTTAAGTATTTGCTTTTAACGAGATAAGCGGCAATGTTTTTTAATAAAATCATGCTTCATACTTTTGTCGTTTTGACTTATATCACTTTAAGTTAGCGCTCAAATAAGCGCTCAAGGCAATCAAGGTCATAGTTGATTTGCCTGAGCGATTTGAGTTAATTTACAATCAGACTTTTTAATACCCATTTTATTTAGACCTAAACCCTGCATGGATGAAACAATGGCAATCGCTGGTATTACTGACTTCTTTCAAGAGATTGTTCGCGACCTACATACTAGCCTATACCTTGCTATCGGCGGCACCATAGATGAAGACTCGTTAGACTGGTCAGCTAAATCGGTAGAATTGGTGAGTACGGGTATCAAAATCCTAATACTGCTGGCGGTATTGGGATTTTTTTATTGGCTTGCTATCTACATTGTCAAAAAAAGCAGAACCAGAATCCGCTTAAATGAGCGCCGATCTAAAATTGTTCGCTCAATACTACGCTATATTTGGATTGTGACCAGCTTGATAGCTATCATGAGCCAGCTTAATTTTGAGCCAGATACGGTCAAAGCCACTGCTAAAGCCAGTACTTGGGCAGGTATTTATTATGTGCTATGGACGTCATCTGGGCAAATTATCCATAAGGTTTTGCAGCATTATGGTCTAAACGCTTCTATCGAGCAGCTACTCAAAAATATCTTGTCCGTACTATTATTGGTATTCGGACTTGCCAGCGTCATGGCGCAATTTGGCTTTGATATCGTATCGCTAGTGGCAGGTTTGGGTATTGCCGGTATTGCCGTGGGCTTTGCCGCTCAATCAACGCTTGCTAACTTTATCGCGGGCATCACCATTTTACTTGAGCAATCGTTTCAAGTCGGCGACTGGGTCAATATCAATGACAATGAAGGGCGCGTCGTGGTTATCGCTTTACGCACGACCCATGTCTTAACCCGCGACAATATCACCGTTATTATCCCCAACTCAAACGTCGCTTCTTCTGTGGTCATCAATTTAACCTCGAAAAACTTTATACGTTTTGATATCCGTATGCGCATTGCTTTTGAAGATGATATCGACAAGGCACGTGAGGTGATTTTGCAGGTATTGTCTGAGAGCGACGTGGTATTAAATCGCCCTGAAACCTCAGCGACTGTCGATGAAATTGGCGAATACGGCGTATTCTTTATTGTGCGTTTTTGGGTCAAGCCTGCGGCTGTTGCACGTATGCCTAAAATCAAAGAAGTCTTACGCGAGAATATCAAACGTGCCTTTGATGCCGCTGATATCTCAACCCCTTATCCGCATATGCGCCTGCTGATGCCAACAGAGCAGGTTTACCCTATCGTTACCAAGCCAGTTGCGACTCCTACGCAATTGGTCACAGAAACAGCCGCGTTAAAAAAAGGCGGTAAGTAGTCAGTGTCATTAGCTGCTTAACGATATTAAAAAACAATGGTGCGCCATGATTTTAGTTTAAAAACAAAAAGCCATTTCTTGAAAACAGTCTTTTAAACAATGCCGCTTTAAACTATCCATGGCGTAATTATGGTAAAATTGGCGGTTAAACATCTTATTTTATGATGTGCCTTATTTATCAATATTTATCAATTTAGCCCACAGGTATCCGTATGACCGAAACAACCACGCCCAACTCCTCATCAGCCGCTTCAGCAGAGTTGTCGCTTGACCTTATTATTACCTGTGCCGATGGGCTTGAGGCACCGCTACAAACTGAGCTGACCAGTTTTGGTATTGCAAGCGAGATCAAGAGTACTGGTCGTTTAGCGGTGACTGGTACATTGCGTGACCTATACACCATTTGCTTGTGGTCGCGGGTTGCGTCACGGGTATTGATGCTGATTAAACGCAAAAACATCAATACTGAATACGATGTGGCAGAGCAGCTTTATGGTTTGGCAAAATCGGTCGATTGGACGGAACAATTTAAGCTAGAGCAAACGTTTGCCATTCGTCTATCGGTTGATAAACGCGTTGCCGTCAGTCAGCAATTTGCCATGCTGCGTATCAAAGATGCGATTGCCGATACCTTTAACGAAGTATATGACAGCCGTCCTAACGTCGATAGTAAAAACCCAGATTTTTCGGTGTTTGCAACGGTCAATGATAAGCAAGCTGAGCTGTATTTAGATTTATCAGGCACCAGTTTGCATCGCCGTGGCTACCGTGTGGCGATGACCGAAGCGCCATTAAAAGAGAACTTAGCGGCAGCGTTGCTCTACAGCGCAGGCTGGCATAAGAAAAATGAAGAAGGTAATGCCCCTTTATATAACGCTCTGATTGATCCAATGTGTGGTTCTGGTACTTTTATTATTGAAGCCCTTCTCATGCATTGCGATTATGCCGTCGGTATTGATAAAGCCGCCAATCAATTTGGTTTTTACGAGTGGCAGCATCATGACGATGCGCTGTGGCAACAGATGATTGACGATGCCCAGACGCGTTTCCGTGATGCGTTGGCCATTACCAACGAGCAGCCAGATACTTTGCCGCTGATTTTGGGCTTTGACGCCGATAGTGGCGCGATTTTGGCGACAGAAAAGAACTTGATAGCCGCCGGTTTGCAGGACTTATTACCACTGCTTGACCTTGAGACGCGCGCTCTTAACCAACTCAGCAGCGTCCTAAAGCCACTGGTTGATGATGGTCGCTTAAGTAATCCTTTAGTCATTACCAACCCACCGTATGGTGAGCGCTTGGGTGATGAAGAGATGATTAAGCCTTTATATCATGCGCTTGGGCTGATTTTACAAGACAGTTTTGCCGGTATTGATATCGACCCTATGGTTGGAATCTTGGCGGCCAATGTCGAACAAGTGGATATATTACCGATTAAAGAGCCAAAAACTTTACGCTGCCATAATGGTGCTATTACGGTTTATTTCCGCTACGGCACCTTGATTGCGGGGCAAACGGGTAATTTGGTCAGCCGCTTTGAGAAGCGTGAGATTGAAGTGGAAGAAGGACAAGACTTCATCAACCGCTTGCAAAAAAATCTTGCCAAACTGAAGAAACTGGCTAAAAAAGACACTGTCAGTAATTTACGCGTTTATAACGCTGATTTGCCTGATTTCAAAGTAGCGGTCGATTTATATGGCGATTATGTGCACGTGCAAGAATACGCGCCACCAAAAACCATTCCACCTGAAACGGCGAAAAAACGCTTTAATTTGGCGTTAATGGGTATCCGTGAAGTCTTTGGTATTAATCGCGAACAAATCTTTATCAAAACCCGTGCGCGTCAATCTGGTAATGACCAATATAGCAAGCAAGGCAATACTGAAAAGCGTGGCAAGTTCTATGTCGCTCGTGAAGATGGCGCGTACTTCTATGTCAACTTTACCGATTATCTCGATACGGGTTTGTTTATTGATCACCGTAATATGCGCGCCCGTATCAAAGACAACAGTCGTAATAAATCCGTACTGAACTTATTTGCTTATACCTGTACGGCAAGTGTCCATGCGGCCTTGGCTGGCGCGAAAAAAGTCACCAGCGTCGATTTATCACAGAACTATCTCGATTGGGGCAAGCAAAACTTTGTGCTAAATGGTCTTGACGTTAGCCTCAACAAATATCAGTTTGTCGCCGCTGATATCTTTGAGTGGATTAAAGACAATACGGAACAATTTGATATTATCTTTATTGATCCGCCAACCTTTTCGAACTCGAAAAAGTTCCAAGGTACCTTTGATGTGCAGCGCGACCATTCGGCTCTCATCAACCGCGCGATGAACCGCTTGACCTCAGACGGCGTGTTGTATTTCTCCAACAACTTTACCCGCTTTGAGCTCGATGAGCAGTTGACTGAGCGCTATGATATTGTTGATATCACCCAAAAAACCATTGGGTTTGATTTTGATGTTAAAAAGCCGATTCATCAGAGTTTTGAGATTCGCCATCGTCAAAGCCTATAATTTAGGTTTCTAGATGCCGGTAAAGCTTAAGCACTGCATGTAAACGCTGTCCTTTATCGTCAGTCTTATCGTACACATAACCGTACACATAACAATGACCCAATCGGCTTTGATTGGGTCATTTTTTGTTGTTATGATAGAGCGTCACTAAGTAATAGTTAGACAACCGTTAAACGATAGTTTTATGTACAGTTTAATCCCGCTATCGCTTATATTTATAGACTTTGGCTTTTATAGCATTCATTCCTAACGCTGTAATAGTTAAACCTTCCCTACTCTAATAACAAGGACAATTCCATGGCATTATCCCTTAATAAAGGCGGTAACTTATCGCTCACTAAAACTGACCCAAACTTAACCAAGCTGCTTATCGGTCTTGGTTGGGATGAGCGCGCGACTTCTGGCGCTGAGTTCGATTTGGATGCCAGTGTATTTTTACTCAGCACTGCGGGTAAAGTACGCGGCGATCATGACTTTATCTTTTACAACCAGCTCAAATCTGACAATGGCGCGGTTGAGCATACCGGCGACAACCGTACTGGTGAAGGCGACGGCGATGATGAAGTCGTTAAAGTAAACCTGACCCAAGTTCCTGCTGATGTCGATAAAATAGTCGTCACCGTCACTATCCATGATGCAGCCGCTCGTAGCCAAAACTTTGGTCAAGTGGCCAACGCCTTTATCCGTGTTGTGAACGAAGAAACAGGCACGGAAGTGGTACGTTTTGATTTAGCAGAAGATTACTCTGTTGAGACGGCGATGGTATTTGGCGAAGTCTATCGTCATAACGGTGAGTGGAAATTCCGCGCCGTTGGTCAAGGCTATTCAGGTGGCTTGCAAGCCATGTGTCAGCAGTATGGCGTCGATATCTAACACGGTCTTAATGTTTTATTCTTACCGTAAATCGACTTTTATAGAATGATCACGTCCAAGACCTAAAGCAGGTCTTAGCTATTTATTTAAAGTGACTGTTTAAAGATGCTGTAAACAGGTACTTCAACAGTAATTATAAGCCGCTATTTTGACGGTAAAATATGGTTGCAAAATAGTCACAATTATTCATAGCTAAAAGACTGGTAATGCTTTATGTTTCGTTTAAAATTATGCAAAAAAGTGGTTAGCAATAACCGCTTTTTTTGCGGTTTGTGTCTATAATAGACCGACCTTAGCTTTATGCAACCAGACAGGATGTGTCATGAGACATTTTTATTTAGACTTTATCTTCACTATTATTGCCCTAGCGGTAGCGGCATGGTGGGGATATTCACACGGCGGTATAGGCGGTATGATAACCACCTTATCTATTACCGCTATTTTGGCCGTCATGGAGATTTCATTATCATTTGATAATGCGGTGGTCAACGCCTCAGTCCTTAAAGGCTGGGACGAATTTTGGAAAAAGATTTTCTTAACCGTCGGTATTTTAATCGCCGTCTTCGGTATGCGTTTGGTATTCCCTATTGTCATCGTCGCGGTTACCGCTGATCTTGGTATGATGCAAGTTATAGATTTGGCATTGAACGATCCTAAAGAATACTCGGCAAGACTAATGGCACACCATGCTGAAATCTCAGCCTTTGGTGGTATCTTCTTACTATTGGTGTTCTTGAACTTTATCTTTGATGATAAAGAAGTACATTGGTTTGATTGGCTCGAGAGCCGCTTGGCAAAACTGGGTAAAGTCGATGCCATGAGCGTGTTTGTGGCGCTTATCGTGTTGATGATTGCGGTATCATTTGCTAACCCTGAGCAGTCAGCAGCGGTATTGATTGCAGGCATATGGGGTATCTTGGTATACCTTGGCGTACAAGTGGTCTCGGGTATGCTTGAAGGTGATCTTGAAGAAGAACTAGACGCTCAAGGTAATAGTACTGGTGCTGCAACTAGCGCCATTATGAAAGGCGGTATTATCGGTTTCTTATACTTAGAAGTCCTTGATGCCTCATTCAGTTTCGATGGCGTGATTGGCGCATTTGCGATTACCAATGACGTTATCGTGATTATGCTTGGTCTTGCAATCGGTGCGATGTTTGTGCGTTCGATGACTATCTTCTTAGTTGATAAAGGCACGCTTGATGAGTTTGTTTACCTTGAACATGGCGCGCATTATGCCATTGGCGCTTTAGCCATCATTATGTTATTATCGGTGAAATTCCATGTGCCAGAGCTTATCACTGGCCTTATCGGTATTACCTTTATTGGTTGGGCGTTTGTCGCTTCACTCAATTATCGTAAGCGAGAAGCGAAGTCGATTACTTAGTTTGAATTTTAGTTTCAACGCTAACTTCACATTAAGCAAAAATCGCTTTGATAGAAAATCGTAGTAATGACAGGTTATATCAAGTAATTGGTATAACCTGTTTTTTTATCTGTATTTACATACTATATTTTTGAATGCTTAAGTACCTCTGAATGCTTAAATGTTTCTGAATACTTAGCTAAATCTTTGGCGTTAAATTTGAGTCTGTCTACACGCTTGATGCATGGCGCACACCTTTAATCTCTATCATCAGCAGTGCGCTTAACATAGGTTATTGCTTTCTTATTTTTCCTTCCCTGCAAGCACTTTTTGCAACTTTGCCAATATCACACCATACAAAGGTAAGAAAATAAGCACGCCCATTACTATTTTAAACAAGTAGTCCATCGCGCCAATCTCAACCCAGTTCATTGCCATAAACGGGTCTGGGCTTTTATAAAAGGCGATGGCAAAAAAGCAAAAGCTATCGACAAGATTACCAATAAACGTCGATACTAAGGGCGCAATCCACCATGTTTTAAGCTGGCGTAATTTATTAAACACTTGAATGTCTAACAGCTGTCCGACGACATAAGCGCTAAAGCTTGCTACCACAATGCGAAAGACAAACAGGTTAAAATCTAGCAGATGCTCATGACCAACAAACTGACCATTTGAAAACACTACTGAGAAATAATAAGAAATCACCAGCGCTGGCAGCATAGCAAAGAAGATAATGCGTCTAGCGAGATTTTGACCAAATATGCGTACGGTCAAATCCGTAATCAGAAAGAT